>OAVV01000006.1_pt1 | contig 273887 bp, 202 predicted proteins | sample 1501401 | NCBI WGS metagenome assembly OAVV01 (sample SAMEA2580098, study PRJEB22360) | human gut metagenome | biome: human gut; feature: human-associated habitat; material: faeces | place: Denmark | collected 2008/2010 | reverse complement strand
GTGGCAAATATACTGCTTTTTTTAGGATTTGCAAAGTAGAGATGGCAAAATTGTGTGTTTAATTCCAACTTTCTGTTTATTGTAGTCATTCCTGACTATTTCCTGTATATATTTGCAGAATAAAGTTTTGAATTCATTTGAAATGACAAAAAAGGCTCTTTATATATTCAATCCGGAACATGACTTGGCGTTGGCTAGCGGTGAAACAAATTATATGGCTCCGGCTTCTGCCAGACGTATGGCTTCCGAGTTGGCTTTGCTTCCGATGTGGTATGCAGAGGAGGGGAGTGCTGTATTAGCTCCTTCCGCTTATAATCTCGGCTATGTGAAGAAGATACAGGAATTATTAGGACTTTCGGTTGATTTGATGACAGAGCCGGAACTTGCTATTGAACCGAATTTGGATATTCGTCCTTGGGGATGGGATGTAGCTTTGCGGAAACGGCTTTCAGGGCTGGGCATGGATGAAGCCCTGCTTCCTTCTATGGAGCAATTAAACGGTTTGCGGGAATACTCCCATCGTTCTAAAGCCGTCTCGTTACTTCCGGAATTACAACTGAATGAATATTTCTGCGGAGAATCTTATTATTTGAAGACACAAGAAGAATGGAAAACCTTTGTGGAAGAACGGGAATGCTGCCTGTTGAAAGCTCCGCTTTCGGGAAGCGGTAAAGGCTTGAACTGGTGTAAAGGCATATTTACTCCTTTTATATCCGGTTGGTGTACGCGTGTGGCTGCTTCGCAGGGTGGAATCATTGCGGAACCTATATATAATAAGGTAGAAGACTTTGCCATGGAGTTTTATTCCGATGGTACAGGTGAAGTGACATTTATGGGATATTCCCTCTTCCATACCGGAAAGAGTGGAATGTATGAAGGGAATCGTTTGCTTTCTAATGAGGCAATCTGGAAACAACTTTCGCAATATGTCCCTTCAAAGGCTCTGACGGATTTGGAGAACTGCCTGAAATACAGGCTTTCTGCGTTGGTAGGAACCGTTTATAAAGGTTATCTTGGAGTTGATATGATGATTTGTCGGTTTCCGGAAAATGAAAAGCCGTTTTTTCGGATTCATCCCTGTGTGGAAATTAATCTGCGCATGAATATGGGAGTTGTTGCGCGTTTTTTATATGACCGTTATGTACGTTCTGATTCAACAGGGCGTTTTGTGATTGATTATCATCCTTCGGAAGGTGAAGCCTTGCAGGAACATGAACGAATGTCCGCAACTTATCCGTTGGAAATCAGGGAAGGTAGAGTGTACTCCGGTTATTTACCTTTGGTTCCTGTTCATAGGAGAAGTTGTTATCGGGCGTGGATATGGGTAACTCCTGATAATATTTAACTTTATCTGTTCACACCAGCCAGCGACTGATATTGCGTTTTTCCGCACTGAACTCTACCCCGATCTTTATCACTTCACGTCCGTCTGCCTGATACGGTATCAGATAGCCTTTATCGTCGATCTGCTTCAATGCCGCTTCTGCCGTGTCATGCAGCTTGAATTCGAAGACATAGATATATTTAGGTGTTTTCACTACGGCATCTGCACGACCGCGGGCGCTGCGTACTTCGGCATCGGTGAACTGTCCCATAAGTTTGAAGACAATATAGAAAACCACTTGGTAGTGACGCTCTGTCTGCTCGTTCAATTCGTAGTTGAAATCGGCAAAGAAGGCTTGCAGACGGGTAAGAAAGGCATCGTAGTCTCCACTCTCCAATTCATTGACGAACTTGCCGATGTAAAACCCTTGATCATTATTCTTCACTCCAGTATAGAACGGTACCAGGAAATCCATGAAACCGTAACGCACCTCATCGTTGGGAAATTCCAACAGGTAGTTGCGGAAACGTTCATCATAAGCTTTTATCGTCAGATATCCACTTTGGTAAATCAACGGAATCGGGTTATTGGAATCTACACGATATTCGGAGAACATGGAAGACGGTGCTTCGATCCCGTCAAGCAAAGTACGCAGGTCGTATTCGGTTTCTTGCAGCATCTCGACGAGGAAAGTCGGTGTGCCAGTCTGGAACCAGTAATTGTCGAACACTTTTGATTTCAGGACATTCAGTACACTGAACGGGTTGAAGATACCTACTGAATTAATGCAAAAATGATAGCCATCGTAGAGACGTGTCATTCGTTGTACCGCGTCATCATAAGAAATGGAATTATTGGCTGCCAGTATCTTGATTTCCGGCTGGAAGGTATCCAATAATTCTTGAAGAGTGATGCCGCAAAGGGTTCCGTAATCGGGCCATAAAGTGATGTCCTGCAATTGGTTGAGGTCACTGAATACACTTACTTGTGAGAATTTCGTTACTCCTGTGAGGAAGACGAAACGTAGGTAACGGTCGGCACTTTTCAATACTCCGTAAAAGGCTTTCAGAGTTTTACGGTATTCATCCAGTAAGACATCATTGCCTAAAGCTTGCAATAGAGGTTTGTCGTACTCGTCTACCAGAACTACAACGCTGCTACCGGTTTGTTCGTAGGCGCGACGGATGACGCCGGAGAAACGACCGGAAAGAGTGTTCTCGTCTATTCCTTTGCCATATTGGATTTCCCATAAGGTGAGTTGACGGCTGAGGATATCATAAAGTCTTTCTGGGGAATCGTACTTCTCGGCATTTAAATCCAGATGCAGCACAGGATGCTTTTCCCATTTCGTTTCCAGTTTTTCAATGGCAAGCCCTTCGAAGAGTTCTTTCTTTCCTTCAAAGTAGGCTTCAAAGGTAGAGAGAAGAAGACTTTTACCAAAACGGCGTGGACGGCTCAGGAAGTATGGAGTAGATGTATAAGCTATTTTCCATACAAGCTCTGTTTTATCTACATATAGATAATCGCCCTTACGAAGTTTCTCAAAGGTCTGTATCCCGATAGGGAGTTTACGAAGCAGGTCATTCATTGTTATTTTCCTTTTAGTGGTTCAAAGATAATCATTATTTTCGTAATATTTCGTTTTCAATATCTCAAAGAACGAGCGTTATAATTTTGTTTAACTGGAAAATTATTATTTAGCTCATTCTTGCACTGTTTTGAATAGATATTAGATGCATCGGAATTTTATTTACTCTAGTAACAAAGAAAAAACGCTTAGTAGTAGAGTTCTATCTGACACCCGGGTCTCAATGGTACTGACACCCGGGTGTTGGCATACCTGAGACCCGGGTGTCATAGATGCTGAGACCCGGGTCTCAGATAGATTGTTTATACAGTGGAGAAAAATCTAAACTATATTATTTAATTTCTTTCCGTGCGGATCAGTTCGTTTCTGCACCATTATGAATATCTGAAAGCAGACAACTTTTGTACAAAATCAAACATTACTAATATGGAAACGGACATAAAAAAAGAGTTTTGTAAAACCGATGTCTGTAAGTTAGTCTACCTTTGTTGCTAATATATGGAGAAGTAATAACAGAAATAGATTGAAACAATGAATAGCAAACTTCTAATGGTGGCAACAGGAATTATTTTTCTGGCTGCTTGTAATGTTCCGAAAGAAAATGAGATGAAATGGTTTGACCGTGCGGTGAGTACATCCGGACATCAATTGCTCTATATGGCAGAAAAGTTGAAAAACGAATCGGATACCCTTTGTTTTCCACGTTCCTTGAAAGATGGAAAATATCGCTTGGAAAAACCTTCGGATTGGACTTCCGGTTTTTTCCCGGGCTCCTTGTGGCTGGCGTATGAACTTACAGCTAAGGAAGAATTGGCAAAACAGGCACGTTTGTACACTGACCGTCTGGAAGCGATGCAGTATTATACGAAAAATCACGATTTGGGGTTTATGATGTTTTGTAGTTACGGTCAGGGCATCCGTCTAAAACCGGAACCAGCGGACAGCCTGATTCTCGTTCGCGCTGCCGAAAGCCTTTGTACGCGCTTTGAACCGAAAGTCGGATTGATTCGTTCCTGGGACTTTGGCAATTGGAGTTATCCTGTCATTATTGATAACATGATGAATCTGGAGATGCTTTTCTGGGCATCGGAACAGACCGGTAATCCGAAGTATCGGGAAATTGCCATAGCACATGCCGACAAAACACTGAAGAATCATTTTCGGGAAGATATGACATCTTATCATGTAGTCAGTTATTTGCCGGAAGATGGTACAGTCGAGTCGAAAGGTACTTACCAGGGATATGATGATGAATCGTCTTGGGCACGTGGTCAGGCTTGGGCCGTATATGGATATACCATGTGTTATCGTTTCACCAAACAACAAACTTATCTGAAAGCGGCTTATAAGATCGCTGAATTTATAATGAGCCATTGCCCGTCCGAAAAAGACTTTATTCCTTATTGGGATTATAATGCTCCGAACATTCCCAATGAACCTCGCGATGCTTCGGCGGCTGCCGTCACAGCTTCCGCCTTGTTGGAATTAAGCGGTTATGGGGACAAAAAACAAGGGCGGAAATACTTCCGTTATGCAGAGCGAATCTTGAAGCAACTTTCCTCGGAAACATACCTGGCAAGGGAAAGAGAAAATCACGGGTTTATTCTCATGCATTCGGTGGGTAGCTTTCCGCATAATAGTGAAGTCGACACCCCGTTGATTTATGCCGATTATTATTATCTGGAGGCTTTGAAACGATATAAAGAAATTAAAGCTAACGGATATATGTGATAAAAGTGGCTGGAAATACATATCTTTCCTCTAAAGAAAAAAATGATTTCTTTATTATGCCGGTGTAAAAAGCTCATGCTTTTTATGTACTTTTGTTTGAGTTAAAATGTTCTTGAACCGTGATTACTTATGAAAGACCGATATATACAAATTTGTTATTTGATTGTTTTATCTATTTGTTTCCAATTTATTCCGATATCTACTTTATTGGCAGATGAGGCTCCGGTTCGTTTTAAACGTTTGTCTGTAGATGATGGATTGTCGTACAATACAGTGCTTGCTTTAACCCAGGACCATAACAATAAGATATGGGTGGGCACTACTGAAGGATTGAACTGGCATGACGGTTTCCGCTTTGCGTCCTTTTATAAATCTTTGGTCGATACCGCCAGTTTGGGAAATAACTACATCTATTCTCTTTATACTGACCGAAAGGGAACGGTGTGGGCAGGGACAATGGTCGGACTTTCCCGGTATAATATTATAGGTAATGATTTTACAAATTACTCATTACCGGGCAATCAGTCGGTTCAGGTGTTTGCGATGGAAGAGCCGGCAGACAGGGAACAGTTGTTGTTAGGAACCAATCGGGGATTGGTTCTTTTTGAGAAAACGGATGGCAAGATGAAAATGCTCCCCCAGTTAGAAGGGAAGAATGTTTATTCCGTTCGTGCTATAGGAGACGGGGCATTACTTGGAACTTCAAAAGGTATTTATTTCTATTATTTCCGTAATGGTAATATTGTTCAATTGCTTCCTGAATTGAAAAATGAAGTAATCTCCAGTATCATTTATGATGATAAGACCCGGAATTGCTGGTTGGCGTCATTGACGAACGGAGTATATTTGATAGATGACAAATTTCAGGTTCGAGAACATTATAACCGGAAAAATTATCCGAAACAGTTTATTTCGGATGCTGTCCGGGCTTTGCAGCTGGATGACCGGGGAAGATTATGGATTGGAACGGTAGAAGGACTGCTGATTCTCCAACCGGATACAAAAAGTATTTCGCAATATCGCTTTTCCTATGAAGACCCTTCTTCTTTGGGACATAATTCTGTACGTTCTCTTCTAAGGGATCATCAGGGAGGAATGTGGGTAGGCACTTACCACGGAGGGCTTAATTATTATCATGTATTAGCACCTGATTTTCGTGTCCTGCAACATTCTGTCTACCGTAATTCATTGAGTGACAATACTGTCAGTTGCATAGCGGAAGACCCTTTCAATAATAATCTTTGGATTGGTACCAATGACGGAGGATTGAATCATTATGACAGGACAACCGGGCATTTCACTTGTTATTCCGATGAAGGCAACAAAGCCGGCTCCTTACGTTCGAATAACATTAAATGTGTGTTTCCCGAGAAAAATGGTTCTGTTTATATCGGTATGCATAGCGGCGGGTTGAGTCATTTGAACGTCAAGACCGGACATCTAAGTAATTATGATATTCCCGGTGCCGCATCCTTGGAAAATAGTTGCTATTCACTGTTGGATGGAGACGATGGTACACTTTGGATTGGTTCGATGGCTGGTTTGTATCGTTTTGATTATCAAACAAGGCAAATCTCCTTGCATCCTTTGGCAGTCAGATATCCTCAATTGAAAGATGTGCTTGTCTCTACCTTGTTCCGTGATTCAAGACGGCGTGTCTGGATTGGTACGGAAGAAAGCTTGTACATGTGTGCTGACGGAGAAATGCGAGTGATGGCTGATTCGGCAGGGGCTTATTCTCTTGGCCTGATACAGGCGTTGTGTGTATATGAAGACAGTAGCCATGCCATTTGGGTAGGCACTTCTTCCGGATTGTACCGCTATAAAGAAGGAACCTCTCTTTCATGGGAGCGTTATTCTATGAGCGACGGTTTGCCCGATGACTGTATCAGCGGTATTTTGGAAGATAAAAAAGGGCGGTTGTGGCTCACAACGAGCAGGGGACTTTCCTGTTTTGATTTGCATAAAAAGAATTTCTGCAACTATATCAAACAAGATGGTTTGCCGAACAATCAGTTTATGCAGTCGGCTGTATGCAGTTCAAAAGACGGCACTTTCTTTTTAGGAACTTTGAATGGGGTCGTCTTTTTTAATCCCGAACACTTCTCCGGCACTCCTTTTACGCCTAACGCAGTGATAACCGGATTGTCCATACAGAATCTTCCCATAAGGCAAGCTAAAGACGGAGATGTCGATTTTTATCAGGCTGACAACGGGAAGTTGCTGGGAGTCTCTTTTCCTTCGGAACTCAAAATGTTCAGAATCACTTTTTCTGTAATCAACTACCTGTCAAACAGCCGTAACAGGTTTGCCTATAAGCTGGAAGGTTACGATTCGGATTGGATTTATGCTACTTGGGCAGGAAGTCGTGGAGTGAACTATTGGAATTTGTCTCCGGGTAGATATGTTTTTAAAGTAAAGGCATGCAGTGACAGTGGACAATGGTCAGAAACCCCTGCAGAATTTTTTATTGATATTATTCCGATGTGGTATCAGACGTGGTGGGCAAAAACGTTGTTTTTCCTCTTTATCATCGGTATTTTAGCTTTTGTATTTTATTTCTTTATTGTTCGTGCCAAGATGAGGATGCAGGTACAGATTGAGCATATCGAACGGAATAAGATAGAAGAAATCAGTCAGGAGAAAGTCCGTTTTTATATTAATATGTCTCATGAATTGCGCACACCTTTAAGTCTGATATTAGCTCCGTTAGAGGAATTGTTGGGCGAAAAGAACTCTTTCGATCCCGCTGTGCAACAAAAATTGTCTTATGTCTATAAGAATGGGCAGAAGTTACTGCATATTGTCAATCAGCTACTTGACTTCAGGAAGGCAGAGTCGGGAACATTACCTATCAATATCGTTTCAGGGTCGGTTGAGAGCATGGCAATGAATGTATTCAATTTATTTATAGAGAATGCACGGAAACGAAATATTAATTTCCATTTCCGTTCGGATTTGACAGATGAATTATTTCCTGTCGACAGGATGTATTTGGAAACGATATTGATGAATTTGCTTTCCAATGCGTTTAAGTTTACTCCTGACGGTGGAGAAATTTCATTATCATTGTGGAAGAAGGAGTCTGTTTACGGATTTACGATACGTGATAACGGCATAGGTATTCCGGAAGAGAAACTTTCCCGCATTTTCGAACGCTTTTACCAAGTGGACGATAATCAGAAAGGTTCCGGCATTGGCTTGTCTTTGGTGAAATTGTTGATAGACAAGCATAGAGGCAGGATAGAGGTCGCTAGTGAAATCGGGAAATTCACAGAATTCAGGGTGATTTTGCCGGCAGACGTCCACATATTTCCGGCTGAAGAACAAAAACAGGACACGGAAACGACCTTCACTTTATCAAAATCTATGTATTCTCCTATGGATATTTCCTACCTGGAAGAGGTTGCGGTTAATACCACTGACATAGAGAAACCGGATGGTAGGGAAGAAGAGGGGAGAGCGACTATCCTGCTGGTGGATGATAATAAGGAAATGGTTGATTATTTGAAGGATAATTTTAAATCGGAGTATATCACGTTGATAGCCGGAAACGGGGAAGAAGCACTGGAAATGATGAAGGAACAGAAAGTGGATTTAATTCTTTCTGATGTGATGATGCCGGGAATAGATGGTATTAAGTTATGTGAGATTGTGAAGAAGAACATGCAAACCTGCCATATTCCGGTTATTTTGTTGTCAGCGAAAGGTAGTCTTGAGGCACAGACTGCGGGTATTCAGGCAGGTGCGGACGATTATATCCCCAAACCATTTTCTATTAATCTTCTGAAAGGGAAGATTAATAATATCCTGAAAGCCAGGCAGCGTTTGAGATATTATTATTCCAGTACGATTGATATTGATGCGGCAAAAATGACTTCGAATAAGCTGGATGAGGAATTTATAACCAAAGCCATTCAGACTGTGGAAGAAAACATCTCTGATGAAGACTTTACAGCCGATGATCTTGCGGAGAAGCTTTTTATGAGTCGCTCGTCATTATACTACAAAATGAATTCCATATCGGGTGAACCGCCGGCAAATTTTATTCGGCGGATACGTTTCAATATGGCGTGCAAATTACTGTTGGACGGACGTTACTCCATATCTGAAGTGAGTGCCATGGTAGGTTTTTCATCCCGATCTTATTTCTCTACCAGTTTTAAGAAATATATGGGATGTATGCCTTCTGATTATGTGAAAAAACAGAGAAAATAGTGCCTGGGAAGCTCTTTTGAATAAAATCGAAAATGTTCTGATAGTTTTTAGCACTCTTTTGACAGTTATCGGACAAACTAAAAATAATAGAAAACACCCTTTCATTTCAATCCTCATATCTTAGCGGTGAAATTTAAAACCTCTAAAACAACGGTAAGTATGAGAAAAATGAAAAGCATGAAAGTGGTATTAGCTGCTTTGTTCGGACTCTCTTTTTCCTGGAATGTATGTGCACAGCAAAGTGATATTAAAGATCAAGGGTATGTGCACAAATCATCCACCTCTTATGAATATCCGACAGACCCGGCAGTACTGCAGAAATTAGATCAATGGCGAGACTTGAAATTCGGTGTACTGTTCCACTGGGGACTTTATTCCGTACCGGGTACTTTCGAGTCGTGGCTGTTGTGTTCGGAAGAAAAATTTATTCCGCGCCGAACTAAAATCTTCGGTGATATGCCTTATGATGATTTTAAAAAATGGTATTGGGGATTAAGCGAGTCTTTCAATCCAACGAAGTTTGCTCCGGAAGTATGGGCGGACATTATGAAAGATGCCGGTATGAAATATATGATTTTCACTACCAAACATCACGACGGTTTTTGTATGTTTGATACGAAGGAAACCGATTTCTCGATTGCTAAAGGGCCTTTTAAAAACAATCCTTTAAAAGATGTGACCTATCAAGTGTTTGATGCCTTCCGTCAGAAAGACTTTATGATAGGTGCTTACTTCTCCAAGCCCGACTGGCATTGCAATGATTACTGGAGTAGAGACAGGGCAACGCCCACTCGGAATGTGAATTATGATATCAAGCTGAATCCGGATAAATGGAAACGTTTTCAAGAATATACGGCTAATCAGATCAATGAACTCATGACGCGTTATGGTCGGGTAGACCTTCTTTGGCTGGACGGAGGCTGGGTAAGAGCTCCCAAGGAAGACATCAAAATGGATCAAATCATAGATAAGGCACGCGAATATCAACCCGGATTGATAGCCGTAGACCGGACTGTGCCCGGACGGAACGAAAATTACCAAACACCGGAACTGACTATTCCCAAGCGGCAACTGGATCATCCTTGGGAAAGTTGCATCACACTGACCAATCATTGGGGATGGTGGAAAGACGCTCCTTACAAGTCGGCAGCTCAAGTAATCAATATTCTCACGGAGATTGTAGCCAAAGGCGGTTCTTTGGTTTTGGGCGTGGGACCTACACCGGAAGGTACTATCGAGGAAGAGGGAATACAGCGTTTGAAAGAGATAGGGCAATGGCTGAAAATAAATGGTGAAGCAATTTACAACACACGCACTACTCCTGTCTATCAAAGTGAGAATATCTGGTTCACGGCTAACAAAGATGGAAAGACGCTGTATGCTATCTATGCACTGCCGGACAATGTGGAATTGCCGCAGGAAATTGTATGGGAAGGAAATGAACCTGCCGGCAAGATGGTATTGCTTCAAAACGGTCGTAGCGTGAAGTATCGGACAAAAGACGGCAAAGTGACAGTAACTCTGCCGAAAGGATTGAAGAATGAATCGCTGGTTTTCAAATTTAAGCAGAAATTATAATGATGCTTTTTGTTTAACTATTTAATATAATCAAAGTATGAAAAACATCTTAACAGGTCGCATGCGGAAGGTTTTATTTATCGCCGTATGTATCAGGTCGTCTTTGTGGGGCGAGATTTGTTATTCCGCAGAGACGGGTAGGATTTTGTCGGGCAGTGACACCGGCAAAGAGTGGGTCAGTTCCGCTTTACAACAGAACAAAAGTATAATAGTTACAGGGGTTGTTACGAGTGAGGGTGGCGAACCTATTATTGGTGCTACTGTACAAGTGAAAGGGACTTCCACAGGAGTTATTACGGATATTGACGGCCGTTATACAATTACGGTACCTGATGGAAATTCAATTTTATCGGTTTCATTTATTGGCTACCAGTCACAAGAAATAAAGGTGAACTCCCGAAGGGGGATTAATGTATGTTTGCAGGAAAATGTACAAAGTCTGGATGAAGTAATGGTTGTTGCATACGGTGTGCAGAAAAAAGCGACATTGACCGGTGCTATATCAAGTGTCGGCACGGAGGCTTTACTGAAATCACCTAGTGCCAGTGTCACTAACTCTTTGGCAGGGCAGTTGCCGGGAGTTTCTTCCATGCAGGCAAGTGGACAACCGGGAGCTGACAATGCGAAAATATTTGTACGTGGTGTAGGTTCATTGACGGAAGGGGGAGCTGCTCCGCTTATTCTTGTGGATGGTGTGGAGCGTTCTTTTTATCAAATGGATCCTAACGAGATAGAATCTATTAATGTATTAAAAGATGCTTCGGCTACGGCTGTATTTGGAGTGCGCGGTGCGAACGGAGTCATATTGGTCACTACCCGCCGGGGAGAAGAAGGAAAGGCCAAAATTTCGATTAGCTCGAATGTCGGCATTCAGATGCCTACCCGTATATTGGATGTGGCAGACAGCTATACAACGGCTTCTTTATTCAGAGAAGCTCAACGTAACGATGGAGCGGCAGATGACTTGCTGGCTTTCTCGGACTATGATATGGAACGTTTTCGTTTGGGGGATTCTCCTATTCTGTATCCCAATGTGAACTGGTATGATTATTTGATGAATAAGGCTGCTGTTCAAACCCAACATAATGTAAGTATTTCCGGAGGAACAAAAGATATCCGTTATTTTGTATCGTTAGGCTTTTTGTTTCAGAATGGTTTGTTTAAACAACTGGACGGGCTTGATTATGATAACAATTACAGCTATACCCGTTATAACTATCGTGCCAATCTCGATGTAAATCTCACACGCACCACTACGTTAAAGTTCGGCATGGGCGGAATTGTAGGCAACCAGCGTGACCCGGGAGGCAGTGGTAATGTATGGAAACAGCTTACGTGGTCGTTGCCATTCTCATCTCCGGGAATTATCGACGGAAAAAAAGTGGTGACACAGAGTACACGTTTTCCCGGAGTTAAAATGGAGAATCAAGTAATTAATGGATTTTATGGCTATGGTTATGACCGCAAAGTCTCGAATAATATGACATTCGATTTGAACTTGTCTCAAAATCTGGATTTTATAACCAAGGGGCTTTCCATCGAAGTGAAAGGGGCATATAATACGGATTATTCTTACATCAAAACCGTACGGGGACATGTGGAAACATATACTCCTTTTTATAAATCCGAAATAGACGGATCGGGACTTGATGTTGGAGACCCTGATTTTGATAAGAGTCTTGTGTATCGGATAACGGGGGAAAATATGATGAAAACGTATGGAACCGGAGATAAAAAACGTGCCCGTGACTGGTATGTGGAAGGAAGCATTCGTTATAATCGCAAATTCGGAGAACATAATGTCGGTGCCTTATTGCTGTACAACCAAAGTAAAAAGTATTATCCTAATTATCCTAACAAGTTTTGGGATGTCCCGACTGCTTATGTTGGCTTGGTAGGCCGTTTGACTTATGATTATAAGTCGAAATATATAGCAGAATTTAATATTGGCTATAATGGTTCCGAGAACTTTGCGCCGGACAAACGTTTTGGTACATTCCCTGCAGGTTCTATCGGCTATGTGATTACAGAAGAGAAATTCATTCCTAAAAATGACTTCTTAACCTATCTGAAAGTGCGTGCTTCTGTTGGATTGGTCGGTAATGACAACATGTCCAGTAATCGCTTCCTTTATTTGCCGGACTCTTATTCAATAAATAATTCCGACTGGCTGCAGAAAGCCTATCAGGATAAGAACGGGTATATTTTCGGATTGACAAATACGGTCTATCAGACAGCAGCGAAAGAACTTATGCTGGGAAATTCGAATGTAACCTGGGAAACTGCCTTAAAGCAGAATTACGGTATAGATGCTTATTTCTTCAGTGACCGTTTGAAGTTGACAGTCGATTATTTCCGGGAAAATCGTCGTGATATTCTGATACAACGCAGCACCGTTCCTTCCTTGATTGCAATGAATGGCATATTGCCTGTGGTTAACATGGGTAAAGTAAATAATCAAGGATATGAAGTTGATTTAAAATGGAATGATCGTATTAAGGACTTTTCATATTATATAAATGCAAATGTCTCTTATTCTAAAAATAAAATTATTTATCAAGATGAAGTAGAACCGAACGAACCTTATATGTGGCGTACCGGACACGAGGTGGGAGCCCGCTTCGGATATCTGGCACAAGGGTTCTATAATGAGAATGACTTTGATGCGGATGGTAATGTTCGTGGGGATTTGCCGCAACCGCAAGGGAAAAAATATCCCGGTGATATTAAGTTTGCAGATTTGAACGGTGATAATATAATTGATAATGACGACCAGACCAAAATAGGGAACCCCAAACGCCCGGCTTATACGTTCGGTTTAAATTTGGGTGGAGAATATAAAGGTTTTTTTGCTTCCATGAACTGGACGGGAGTAGCACAGTGTGATATTGAGATGGCAAATGCTTATAAACGTCCTTTTTATGAGGGGCAGGTACTTTATCAATATATGGCTGACGGGCGTTGGACACCTGAAACAGCAGCAACGGCTGTGTATCCCCGTTTGTCCATCTCAAGTTCGACTAACCAAGAGACGTCGAGCGTATGGCTGAAAGATGCTTCATACATCAAATTGAAAAATCTGACGATTGGATATAATATCACTCAACAGAAGATTTTAAAAGCTATCGGCGCCTCTAAGTTGACGGTTCAATTTACCGGTTATAATCTCTTGACATTTGACAAACTGAAAGTTTTTGATCCCGAAGGAGAATTGACACGTGATACGAATACGTATCCAATTATGAAAATCTTCAGCTTGGGAGTGAATGTAACTTTTTAAAATGATTATTATGAAAAACAAAAGTTTAATTATTCTATGCGGACTTCTGGCTAGCTTATTCATCGGATGTGAAGACTTGAAGTTCGGTGATAATTTTTTGGAGAAACCCAATAGTGACGATGTATCTATTGATACGGTGTTTTCTTCCAAGAAATATGCAGACCAGGCCCTAAACCAGTTTTATAAGAGTTTGTGGGATTTTATGCCTACCTTGAGAGGGTGTCATCCGGAGGGGCTTATTTTGGATGGATATACTGATATAGGATATGCACAACCAATCTCATGGACACGCGGAGACTTTAATTCTTCTTCCAGTTGTATCAACTTTCCTTATTTTCCTTTTCATTCACAGATTACTGAAGTGACGGGAAATCCCTCTTTTGGTATAAGGAAGGCTTATATTTATATTGAAAATGTAGATAAAGTTCCCGATATGACTGATGACGAAAAGCGTATTCGAAAAGCGGAAGCTAAAGTAGTCATTGCTTTTCACTATACTCAAATGATTCGTTTCTATGGTGGTATGCCTTGGATAGACCACGCGTATGCGGCAGATGAGATTTTCCAGTTTCCTCGTCTGACGTTGGAGGAAACAGTCAATAAAACAGTTGCGTTGTTGGATGAGGCGGCAACCGATTTGCCTTGGTCTACCACCGCTGAAGAATATGGACATATGACAGCAGCCGCTGCTAAAGCGTTGAAGTTCCGTTTACTCTTATTTGTTGCCAGTCCATTATTTAATAATAAAGCACCCTATTATGACGGACAGGCGGCTACTGAACTTCTGACTTGGTATGGAAATCAGCAGGATAGCCGTTGGGAGGCTGCTTTGGAGGCAGGAAGAGAGTTCTTGCGTCTGAACATGCAGAATGGTGATTATTATCGGATTGAAAATACAGGGAATCCCAGAGAGGACTATGTAAACGGCTATTTTACGAAAGGCAATCAGGAGGTTGTGATGGCTTCTTTCCGTTGGGGAACTTATGATGGCGTAGATAAACCGTTCCGTATGTATGAATCCGGTTATGGTATCCCGCGTGGAAATTATGCGGATATGTTCCAATGGAAGGATGGTTCTACATTCGATTGGAATAATCAGACACACCGTGCGCATCCGTTTTTTGATGAAAAAGGACAGCCGAACCGTGATGTGCGTTTATATGAGAACTTGCTTGTAAATGGTGATAAATGGCAGGGACGGACAGCAGAAGTTTATCAAGGTGGACGCGAAGGATATGGTTCGGGAAGTTCTGTGCAGAAGAAAACTCAATTTGGCTATGGATTCCGCAAGTTTATTCGTGATAAGAAGAATGAGATGAAAGGTAAGCCTTACTCTTGTCCCATGATTCGTATGCCTGAGATTTATTTGAGTATAGCCGAAGCTATGAACCAATTGGGGAAGGCTAACGTGCCCGATGAATTTGAGAAGACCGCTTATGATTATCTGAACCTCGTGCACGAACGTGCAGGGTTGCCGGGGGTAACTTCCGCTAAGGTGCCGCAAGGTGATGCATTGTTGAACTACTTATTGGATGAACGTGCCCGTGAATTCGGACAGGAAGATGTTCGCTACTTTGATATGATGCGTCATAAAAAGGGTGCGGAATGGGCTACACGTCCCATGGAAATGCTGGAAACGACGAAGGTCGGAAGTGACTTCGAGTATGCAGTGAGTACGCGTGACGATATTAAATATTATTGGAATGAATATTGGTATTTATTGCCATTTCCTGTAAGCGAAATCAATAAGAAATATGGATTGATTCAAAATCCCGGCTGGTAATAAGGTTAATTAAACGATTTGATTATGAATAAATTATTATTTACGATAGGCATGTTATTCATCTCTTCGGTAAGTCTGGTGGCGCAGGAGATGATGAATGGCATTGTGAAAGATGGCTCCGGTAAACCTCTTTCGGGTGTAAAGGTATCAAAGGTAGGAGAATTCAAAAATAACAATGTCACTGATGAAGACGGTTTGTTTTCACTCCTGTTGAAGAAAGGTGATTATATTGAACTGAATTATGCAGATGTAGCAACCAAGCGGATTAAAATCACAGGGGATACCCTGAATTTGGTGTTTGATATCAAGAAAGACGCGGTTGTTGATTTGGGATTTCTAAAGCGGACAGAAGACACCCAAACCCAGTCTGTGACTGCTATTTATGCTGACTTGCTGGAAAAGAACGCGACTTCTCCCGACCGGGTGAATAACGCGCTTTTTGGATTGATATCAGGGCTTCATCTCAGTCAAACGGTTGGTTGGGATGCTAATGCCGGCATGAATATACGTGGTCGTGGTGGTTTGGGTAGCGGAGCTCCCTTGGTTTTGGTGGATGGATTTGAACGGGGACTGACGAATATGACAATAGAAGAAATAGAGTCCGTTCAAGTCTTGAAAGATGGTGCTGCTACGGCTTTGATGGGTGCCAGAGGGGCTAACGGAGTCATTTTGGTGAATACCAAAAGAGGTATTTATAATTCGTTTGATGTGGATGTGAATTATCGTCATGGTTTCGATTTTCCTGTCAACCGGCCGGAAATGGCGGATGCTTATACGTATGCTATGGCGCAGAACGAAGCGCTGTATTATGATGGTTTGCCGTTACAATACACGAAAAGGGACTTGGAACGGTTTAAGGATGGTACGAATCCGAATTATTATCCGAACGTCAACTGGTATAAAGAGGGTACAAGGAATTTCAGCGAAAACAATCAGTTTAATGTAATGATGCGTGGTGGCGGAAAAAGAGTACGGTATATGGCGTTGTTGGATTATAAGAATAAGTTTGGTTTGTTGAATGAAGATTATACTCACTATTCGGATCGTTATAATTCTCAGATACGGACTTATGAGTTAGGACTGCGTATGAATTTGGATGTGGATATCACTTCCAGCACCCGAATGAAGTTTGGCTTATATGGCATTATTGGAGAAGATAAGCGACCGAATACGGATATTAATACCATCTTCCAGAATTTTTATAAAGTACCTGCCGCTGCATTTCCGGTGAAGACGCTGAATAATAATTGGGGGAGTAATACGCTTTTTAAGATGAATCCGATTGCGGCTATTGCAGATGTGGGATATGTACAGGAAAATCGTCGTATGTTGGAAACAGATATGCGGATTACTCAGGATTTCTCTATGTTCCTGAAGGGGTTGAGTGCGGAAGTGGCTGTCGCTTATGATAATACTGCCACTTTTCAGGATATAGGTAGTAAGACCTATAAGTATGAAGTCGGTTATCTGTCGGAAGAGGGACTCCCGGTAAGTGAAACTTATGGTACGGATAGCAAGGTGCAGATAACCAAGTCTGTATTGTCTGCCCAATTGATACGTGCCAGTGTTGAGGCTAAATTGAATTATGACTATACATCCGGTAAGCATCAATTGTCGGCTTCGGCTGTCTATCGGCAGGATATGAAAGAACCGTTAGAAAATAACGCCTCTTATTATCGGCAGAATATCATGGGATTTGTCGGTTATAATTATGGCAACCGTTATATGGTAGATGTTGTCGGCAACTATTATGGTACAAGTGTTCTGTTGAAAGGTGATAAGTTTCGTTTCTATCCGGCTGTTTCTGCTGGTTGGAATTTGGCTAACGAAGATTTCCTGAAAGGGGCTTCTAACCTGGACTTGTTGAAACTTCGGGCTTCTTGGGGACGTTCTGCGGTAGATGAACTTGATTATGGATTGGGGAATTATTTCTGGACAGGGGGGACAGGATATCCTTTTGGAGATGGTATGACAGTAGTCAATGGTTTGAAAGAACAAAGGTTACCTGTATATGGCTTGAATCTGGAGACTGCAGACAAATATAATGTGGGGGTAGACCTGCGTTTATGGAAGAACTTCACGGCAACGGCAGAGGTGTACTATGACCATCGTACTAATATTTTAGTTGCTAATAATAATGTGTCCGGCATACTAGGCATCGACCCGCCGAAAGCCTGCATAGGTGAAGTAAAGAGCCGTGGTGTAGAATTGAGTTTGGGATGGAGTGGACAACATAAGGATTTCAATTATTTTGTAAATGCGAATTGGGCATTGAATGATAGTGAGATTGTTGAAAACGGACAAGCCTATCAGCCTTACGACTATTTATATACACGTGGACATAAAGTCGGGCAACTGTTTGGATTGGAAGCCGTCGGTTATTTCCGTGATGAAGAGGATATTGCCAAGAGCCCGGAACAAACATTTTCGGTGGTTCGTCCGGGAGATGTGAAATATAAAGACCAGAATGGAGATGGAAGGATAGATAGTGAGGATAGGATAGCAATCGGCAAGTCTACAACGGTGCCCGAAATGGTGTTCGGCTTGAATCTGGGCTTCGAATATAAAGGCTTTGGAATAGATATGGTCTTTAATGGAGTGAGTGGGCTGACCAAACAATTGAATGTGGCAAATGTACATCAGCCCTTACGTAATGGCAATACCAATATCGCGACTTGGTATTTGAAAGATAAGATTCGTTGGACGGAAGCTATGAAAGATGTCGCCAATGTACCCCGTCTTTCTACATTGTCGAATGAAAATAATTATCAGACTAGTACACAATGGATTGAAGATGGTTCATTCTTGAAATTACGTAATCTGAATGTCTATTATAATCTGCCGCAGAAATGGGTGAAAAAGATAAAATTGGATAAACTTCAGATTTATGCTAAAGCACAGAATGTATTTTCTATAGATAAGATTGATTATTTCAATTGTGAAGATCTGACATTGGGGTATCCGGATTTATTCTCTGTATGTCTGGGTCTGAATATTAACTTTTAAATAAAGATAGTTATGCGAAATATAAAGAACTATGTAGTAGCGGCTTTCGCTCTGTTTTTATTGGACGGATGTGATTTCCTCGATTACGATGAAACTAGCGGAAAAACCAAGGAAGAAGCCTACAGCTATTTTAATAATATGAACTCATCGGTAGCTTATATATATGGTTTCTTGCCGACTGATTTTGGGAGGGTGAGTGATGCGATGATGGAATCTGCTACCGATAACTCTGTTTATACTTGGGAAAATAATAGTATCTATTATATAACCAATGGTATTTGGAGCCCGCTAAAGCGTGTCGATGACGGTTGGGGCTTTTGGGACGGAGTGCGTAGCGCCAATTTATTCCTGGAGAACTTTGATCCGAAAGTGCTTGAACGTTTTCAGTACAATGAAGATTATGATGAAATGATAGACAAGGCTTCTAAATTTTCTTTGGAAGTCCGCTTCTTGCGCGCGTTCTATTTATTCGAACTGGCTAAACGCTATGGGGATATTCCTTTGATAACACGTACTTATACGCAGGAAGAGATTAATTCTGTACGAAAGACTTCATTTGCGGATGTGATAGATTTCATAGCAAAGGAATGTACGGAGATAACCCGGGAAGGAGGACTGCCGGAAGATGGTGTCAGAGGCGAGACAGGCAGGGTGACCAAAGGTGCGGCACTGGCTTTAAAATCAAGGGCTTTACTGTATGCGGCAAGTGATTTGCATAATCCTGCTCATGACTTGACAAAGTGGGAAGCGGCAGCTAAAGCAGCTTATGAGGTTATAAAAATGAATAAATATCAATTGCCTAACGTTTCTACTGACCCGTTGTATTCGGATTTGGGTGGTAATGAGGTCTTGAAGTCCAAACAGTTGATTTTTGAGCGTCGTGCCATTGCAACTACCAGTGATTTTGAATCACGCAATGAACCGATGGGATATGAAGGTGCGGAAGGAGGAAATACGCCTACACAGAATTTGGTAGATGCTTATGAAATGAAGGACGGGACTCCTTTTGACTGGAATAATCCTACTCATGTGGCAAATATGTATTATGATGCTTCCAATAAGGAAACACGTGATCCGCGTTTATACAAAAATGTACTGACCAATGGTTCTATATGGCAGAAACAAAAGGTGGAGATTTTCGAAGGTGGCAAAAACAAGATCTTGGATGGTTCAACGAAAACAGGATATTATCTGCGTAAATATATGAATCCGTCCGTATCACTCGACCCAGACAAACCGAATAAACTGTATCATCACTATGTCTTGTTCCGTTATGCCGAGATATTGTTGAATTATGCGGAGGCTATGAATGAGTGGAAAGGTCCGGATGCTACGGCAGAAGGATGTCCATTGACGGCACGTGCAGCCTTGAATCAGGTTCGTGATTGTGCCGATATGAAACATGTGACTGAAAATGGAGCGGACTTTACAGCAAAGGTTCGCAATGAACGCCGCATTGAGCTGGCTTTTGAAGGGCATCGCTTCTATGATATTCGCCGTTGGAAGATAGCGGGGTTGGATGAAGTTAGGAATATCTATGGGGTAAAGATAACAAAGAGCGGCACTTCCCTCTCTTATGAAAAGGTGTTGTTACAGCAAATGTACTGGAATGATAAGATGTATTTATTCCCTTATCCCCAGAATGAAATTTATATGAATCCGGATTTGGGGCAAAACCCGGGATGGAGTAATGGTAATTAATTAAATTTGAAACAATATGAATTCAAAAATATTTAGTTTGCTTTTTTTGCTGGCTCTGTTCATGACTGCCTGCAATGATGATAAGATTATTTTCTTTGAGAATCATGTCAAGGAAGAGGATAATGGTGGAAGTGAAACAACAGTTCCGAGACTTTTTGAAGTAATCAATCTTGATTATCCCGGTTTGGAAAAAGTGAAAGCATATTATGATAAGAAAGATTACGTCTCGGCTACTTCCGAATTGTTGGAATACTACCGGAATAGAGAGGATGTTACCAATCCTAATATAAATCTGGGTCAGACCTCTATTGGCGATTTCAATAAAAATATTGCTGACCAAGCTTTAGAATATCGTTTTTATATAAAAGATAAATATGAGTCTAAAGATGCATCTGGGAAAGAAACGTATGTCCTGTTTAAACAAGATGATGAAATAAACTGGAATTATGTCCCTGACAAGTATAAGGGAGATGCGGAATTTGTTTATCAGTTGCATCGCCATCAGTGGATGATATACCAGGCTAATGCATATACGGTTACTCATGATGAAAAATATGTCAAATCATGGATAGAGGTTTATGGCGATTGGCTGAAAACGTTTCCTTGCCCTGAAGGGAAAGTCGATAAAAACAAAAATGTGGAATGGTATGGACTTCAACCTGCTCATCGAGTACAGGCACAACTTGATATAATGTCTTATTTTATTCAATCGGAGAACTTTACTCCTGAATGGCTTTCTACATTTCTCGTTGCCCTGTCGGATGGAGTGGAATGTATCCGTAAGAATTATTATAAAGAGACTAATATTCTTATTACTCAAGTGGAGAGTGTTGTTTCTGCCGGAATATTAATGCCGGAATTTAAGAAAGCAGGAGAATGGTTGAATGAAGGTACAGCAAAAATCACTGAACAGGTGGAAGCACAATTCTTAGGTGATGGGGTACATGTAGAACTGACTCCCGGTTATCATATAGAAGCTGTTTATGCTTGCAATAAGCTCTATAATATGGCACAAGTCAACAATAAAGTCGGATACTTCCCGACCAATTATGTCGGATTATTGAAGAAAGCTGCCCGTTTCGTAATGGATATTACGTATCCCGATTATTCTTTTGATAATTTTAATGATACAGGTGCCAGTTCATGGACTAAAAGTGTACTGTTAGGTAATTTCCGTCGATATATGGCCATGTTCCCTGATGATAAAGAAATCGCATGGATGGCAACCGAAGGGAAACAAGGTAAGACTCCTGAAGAATTAATCCAGCTCTATAAGGATGGCGGTTATTATATGTTGCGCAGTAAGTGGGCATCAGATGCAATAATGATGGTAGTGAAAAATAACAATAATCCCAAGAATTATGTGCACTGCCAGCCAGATAACGGAACTTTCAGTTTATATCGTGACGGACGTAATTTCTTACCGGATGCAGGTTTCTTTACTTATGGAGGAGATAAAGAAAGTGATAATCTGCGCAAATCATATCGGGCAACCACCATGCACAATACAATGACCAAGAACTCTGCCACTATAGCAGATGGTTATATGAATGGAAAATTCTTGTTGCAAGAAAGCAAAGGCAATATCGATGTGCTTGTAACGGAAAATAAGTCCTATGGTGACTTGACACATCGTCGTGCCATATTTTTTGTGAACAAGACATTCTTTGTTTTGGTGGACGAGGGCTATGATGCCGGTAAAACTACCCCGGTGGTGGATGTGACTTTCAATTTGGGTAATGCGCCTAAGGTTGTTGTTGATGAAGCTGATAAGGAGAACTTTCAGTATGGTGCTTACACAAAATTTGACGATAATAATAACATGCAGTTTAAGACATTTGTTGAAACTAATTCCGGATATGTAGCTAAATGGAGTACTAATTGGTCCTCTAGTAAGCAGAATGAGAAAACACTTCAACGCAAATGGTATCGAGTGAGTATAACCAAACCGATGGGAGGTGCGGCACGTTTTATTACGGTAATCCACCCGTTTACGAATGAGGCTGATCGTGCAAAATTGAATATTAGTGCTAAATTTACAGATAATACAGGTGCGACTCCTGGCACATTCCATGCCGATGGTGCTTCTGTAGAAGTTTCCGTAGGTGGTACAAAATACGATTTATCTTATAAATTAAAATAGATTTTTTTTATTTTGATATTTGTATCATAGGTAAAAGTTTTGATATAGAGATGAATTTGTAATTTGGCTCTTTTTTCAGGTAACTGAAATGGTATGGGATTGATTGTTTTTTGATGTAACTCCCATACCATTTCTTTTATGGTACGTAAAGTTATTAAAATTTTATTTTTTGTTAATTAAGTATTTTATTTAGTCTATCTTTGCTCATACATATAGCCCAAATAATCATATCATAATGAAAACACGAAGAATAAAAACAATCCTTCTTTTTTTATCAACAATGCCATTTATAGGCATTTATGCCCAATCGATATATTACGTTTCTCCTCATGCATCATCCGGTGGAGATGGCAGTCCGGCAACTCCTTTTCATATCATTCATGAAGCAGTGGAAAAAGCTCGAAAGGATAAGAACTGTACTACAATTTATTTGAGGGAAGGGGAATATATTTTAGATACCCCCTTGGTGCTGACCTCTGCTGATGGAAATGATTCGAAAGAATTAATAATAAGGAATTATCCAGGTGAGAAAGCTATAATATCGAGCGGAATTACCTTGGACTTGAAATGGGAAAAGTACAAGAATGGTATCATGCGGGCTGCTGTGAAAGGGAATCCGGTTATGGATATGCTTATTGTAAACGGAGATTTGAGGTCTATGGCACGTTATCCTGATTATGATAAAACAGCTGTTCGTTTTAATGGTACATCTGCTTTGGCAACAGCCCCGGAACGAGTGAAAAAATGGAAGAATCCGGAAGGTGGTTACTTTCATGCCATGCATAGTCATGATTGGGGTGATTTTCATTATCGTATTACAGGCAAGAATGAAAAGGGAGAGTTGCAACTGGAAGGTGGCTGGCAGAATAATCGTCCAATGGGAATCCATCCTGAAAACAGGATGGTAGAGAATATCTTTGAAGAACTGGATGCTCCGGGAGAATGGTACTATGATAAACAAGAAGGCTGGTTGTATTATTATCCTTTGTCTGATGAAAATATAAACGAGCTGGTGTTTGAAACTCCGCAACTTAAAAACTTGATTGAAATTGCAGGAACTTCATCCCATCCGGTGAAAAACATAACTATTGAAGGAATAGAACTGACGCAAACGATACGGACATTTATGGAACATTATGAGCCTTTGCTCCGTTCGGACTGGACGATATATCGGGGAGGAGCCGTTATTTTCAGGGGAACGGAAAAATGTACCCTGCGTGATTGCTATATCCATCATGTAGGTGGAAACGGTGTCTTTTTTGATAAATATAATCGCAATTCTGCGGTGACCGGTTCTTACCTGACTTCTATTGGAGCCAGTGCCATCTGCTTTGTCGGAGATGTGGCGGGAGTACGTTCACCGAGTTTTAGGTACGGGGAATTTGTTCCTTTGGATAAAATGGATACTGCTAAAGGTTCGCAGAATGACAATCATCCAGCTTATTGTGAAGTCTACGATAATTTAATCTGTACTATCGGTTTGTTTGAAAAGCAGATTACAGGAGTGGAACTTTCCATGTGCCGTAATATTACAGTAAGTCATAACAGTATTTACGATACTCCCCGTGCCGGAATTAATATCAGTGAAGGTACTTGGGGAGGACATATTATCGAATACAACGATATTTTTAACACCGTGAAAGAAACAGGCGACCATGGAACTATCAACTCTTGGGGACGTGACCGTTTTTGGCATCCGAATTATAATGTAATGACACAAATTACGGATGAAAACCCTGCGTTGATTCTAGCAGATGTAGTTGAACCTATTATTATCCGTCATAATCGGTTGCGTTGTGATAGAGGATGGGATATTGATTTGGACGATGGTTCCAGTAATTATCAAATCTACAATAATCTTTGTTTGAATGGCGGCATAAAATTACGTGAAGGCTTTTATCGAACTGTTGAAAATAATATCATTGTCAATAACACGCTCCATCCGCATTTATGGTTTAAAAACAGCGGAGATGTTTTTTCACGTAATATTGTAATGACCAAATATAAACCTATAAGAGTGTATGGCTGGGGCAGGGAAGTAGACTATAATATCTTTACAGACAGTTTATCGTATCTTGCAGCTCGCCAACTTGGTGGAGATGCTCATTCTATAGTAGCTGCGATCAGGTTTATAGATGCTGCGAAAGGTGATTTTAATGTAGCGGACGATTCTGAAGCGATAATTAAAGGAGGTTTTCGTAATTTTCCGATGAATAATTTCGGAGTGTTGTCTTTTCATTTGAAACAGTTGGCTGAAAGTCCTGTTATGCCCGTTCCGCTTGTGGCAGGTCATGTTACGGATACCAAGACGATGCTTTGGAAAGGAGTGACGTTTAAGAATCTGGACACATTGGAAGAACGCTCCGCTACCGGTATGGATACGGAACGGGGAGTTTATGTTGTTTCAGTAGATGCCCTAGGCAGTCCTGTCAGAGATTTTATTGCTCCGAATGATGTTGTGCTTGGAATAAATAGAAAATCTGTCAATAAATTAAGTGATATGAAAGAGGCATTGAAACGCGCGGATACACAAAAAGAAGTCGAGTTCATTATTTTTAGAAACCAGAAGGAGCATAAAGTTGTTATTCCTCTTTGATTTTTATCTATGTCTCTCACTTGATACTGCTATCAACATTACATAATGAAATAAATATCTATCATTGATAAAACAGTCGAATAAAGGTTGCATGGGTGTGAGATGGCTTGTTTTTGTTGCAATGAACCCGTATGAATCCGACTATCATAGCTTAATAATCCGACTTGAATGGCGCTAATTTTATAGCCCACACATGTGTGCCGTACAGCCTACGTATGTGGGCTGTACGGTTTGCATACGTGGGCTGTACAGCCTGCCTATGTGGGCTATAAAAAGACTGATATTCTAACTGGATTATTAAGTTGCCAAATACGGATTATCATCCTGTAAAGTGTGCATTCTTATGCCTTTAAATGGGCATTTTACCTATATGCTACGCCCAAATAGACAAAGTATAGGAATGATAGATGCCCATTTTTTGCAATAAAAGTATGATAGATACCTTTCTTTCAAGGCATCTATCATACTTATTCCACTGACAATTAGGATGATATGGGAATTGATGATAGTATGATAGATGTTTTTTTCTCTATGTAGTATTTAGTTCGGTTTTACTCCTTGGGAATGAAATTATTCTTGTATCGCTACGCTTTCATTTCCGTAACGGTCTACGGCCGTAACAGCGAAATGCTTTTTAGCATTCCAAGGCAGGATAGGGGCATAGATATAACTTGTCTCCCTGATATTCTGCGCTACGATATTTACCGGTCGGCTGGTGTCTACCGGATACTCATTGGAAGCATAAATAACATACATAGGTTTGTTACGTTCGTCATTATCCGTAGCAGCCTGCCATTTTAGTTCCGTATATCCATTCTCGATATTTGTTATTTTCAACTCCGACGGAGCCGTAGGCGGAACATTGTCCAGCCAAGGCATCGGGGGCTGTAAAGCTGGATATGCGTAGAAGTTTTCGGCTAGCTCATCATAAATGCCTTGTGTGTTCTCCATGAGATATTTCACCCGATAGTGCCCTTCACCTGCCATATCATGATTGCGGATGAAGTTTATTTGGCGGTCTATCTCGTCGCGTGTCCATTTGCCTTCATCGGGATGGAGAAAATAAATGCCGAGTCCCGGAATCACCTGCCGTCCGTTGCTCTGTTCCTGCCAGTCGAGGGCAAAAGGGTAGAAATTGTTTCCCTGGAAATACATCATCGGATAAATTTGATCCATAATACCTTCTCCCATCCAACCTTGCGGGTCCTGATAAACGGTAAAGAAAGCATTCCATCCCCGGGAGGGGTAACGAGAAGTATCACGGTATTTACCTACCGGGCAGGTACTAACTTTCACCCAAGGTTTCATAGCTTTTACACCTTTATATATATAACGTACAATTTCGGAGATATTATCCCGGCGCCACTGATCCAGTGTGCGTCCTTTATTGTATCGTCGGAAATCATATTTATCAGGAAAAAGAGGAGCATTCTCCGGATAACGCAGGTAGTCGAAATGCACTCCGTCTACATCATAACCGCTAACGACTTCCCGCACCAGTTTCATCAAGTACTCCTTCGTTGCCGGATGTCCCGGGTTGAGGAAATATTCGCGCTTGTAAGGAACGCATATTTCTTTCATCCGCTTGGTGACAGACTGACTGCCGAGCGAAGCAACATGCTTCTTATTCCCTAGTGGGATAGTTACCATCCAGGCATGACATTCCATCCCTCGCTTATGACATTCTTCAATGGCAAAAGCCAGTGGATCATATCCTGGATTTCCTCCTGTTTTTCCGGTCAGGATCGAATTGAAAGGTTCGATTGCTGAAGGATATAATACATCTCCACGAGTACGGGTTTGAAATAGGACAGTGTTGAAGTTGGCAGCCTTTAACTTATCAAGAATATCTATTAACTCTTCTTTCTGCTTGCGGATTGTTTGAGGGGTTGTTGCACGTGTGCGAGGCCAATCCAGTCCGTACACCGCTGTCACCCATGCGGCACGAACTTCGTACTTGGGTTGCGCAACAATTGAGAGGAAAGGAAACAAAAGTGAAAGAATGAAAATAGTATAGCGCATATCCTTTATTTTTTGTTTTAAATCCCTGCAAAGTTAGTAAAAGTGTCGGTATTGTTGGGCTGTTTCGTGAGATTATGTTACATTTGCCAAGTTAAAAAAACGACACGCTATGATTACATTTACTCTATGCCTGCTGGCGTTGATAGTAGGCTATTTTACGTATGGACGCCTGATGGAACGCGTCTTTGGTCCTGACGACCGTAAAACACCGGCTCTTACCAAGGCGGATGGAGTGGACTATATTCCATTGCCCACCTGGAAGATTTTCATGATTCAATTTCTCAATATTGCCGGATTAGGTCCTATTTTCGGAGCAATCATGGGAGCGAAATTTGGTAGCTCTTCATACTTGTGGATTGTGCTGGGAAGTATTTTTGCGGGGGCAGTGCATGATTATTTTGCCGGAATGCTTTCTTTGCGTAATGGAGGTGAAAGCCTGCCGGAAATAATAGGTCGCTATTTAGGACTGACTACCAAGCAGGTGATGAGAGGATTCACTGTCATTTTAATGATTCTGGTGGGGTCGGTTTTTGTTGCAGGTCCTGCCGGATTGTTGGCTAAACTGACACCGGAAAGTTTGGATGCTACGTTTTGGATTATCGTTGTATTTGCATATTATATTCTGGCTACTTTGCTGCCTGTTGATAAAATAATAGGTAAAATCTACCCATTGTTTGCGGTTGCCTTGTTGTTTATGGCAGTAGGCATTTTGGTGATGCTCTACGTTAACCATCCGGCTTTGCCGGAGTTATGGGACGGATTGCAAAATACGAACCCGGAAGCGAGCGAACTTCCTATCTTCCCGATTATGTTTGTGAGTATTGCTTGTGGTGCCATTTCAGGTTTCCATGCTACGCAAAGCCCGTTGATGGCACGTTGTATGACCTCGGAACGGCATGGACGTCCGGTATTTTACGGTGCAATGATTACCGAGGGCATTGTTGCTCTTATTTGGGCTGCTGCTGCTACTTATTTTTTCCATGAAAACGGAATGGAAGAAAGCAATGCTTCTGTTATCGTTGATGCTATTACAAAAGAATGGTTGGGAGCAATCGGCGGAGTACTTGCCATTTTGGGAGTGATTGCCGCTCCGATTACTTCGGGAGATACGGCCTTCCGTTCTGCCCGTCTGATTGTGGCAGATTTCTTGGGGATGGAGCAAAAAAGTATGCGCCGTCGTTTGTACATTTGTATTCCGATGTTTGTAGTAGCTATTGGTTTGCTTTTGTATAGTTTGCGTGATGCAAACGGATTTAATATGATATGGCGTTATTTTGCCTGGGCAAATCAGACATTGGCTGTGTTTACCTTGTGGGCTATAACAGTTTTTCTGGCGGTATCCAAGAAACCTTATATCATTACTTTGGTACCGGCACTGTTTATGACATGTGTATGTTCTACTTATATATGTATTGCTCCTGAAGGATTAGGACTCTCGCATACAGTCTCCTATGGCGTTGGTATAGCGTGTGTAGTAGTTGCGGCGGTTTGGTTCTATATCTGGATAAATAAGCAAAAAACAAGAAAATTATCAGAATGAAGAAAATAAGAAAATCAACAGGAGTGGCGCTTGCATTCCTTATTTATGTATCTGTAACAGCGGCTTATTTGTTGCCTCGTAATACGGAAGTCAGCCTGACAGAGAAAATAATTACGGTGGCAGTTTCTTATGTCATCGTCCTCCTTCTTTGGCTGGTGCTTCGGAAAAAGGAACAAATGCGCGAACGCCGCAAAAAAGACGAACAATCTATTCACTTAAAAAAGTAAGTTTATGAAGAAATTAGCTTTGGCTCTTTGCTTATTGGCAGTCTCTTTTACTGCACAAGCGCAATTTGAGAAAGGAACTACGATTATTAATCCTTCATTGTCGGGGTTGGACTTTTCGTATAGTAAAAACGATAAAGCAAAGTTTGGAGTTGGTGCACAGGTCGGTACATTCTTTGCCGAGGGTATTGCCTTGATGGTAAATGCCGGAGCCGACTGGTCGAAACCGGTAGATGAGTATACACTGGGTACCGGAGTACGCTTCTATTTCAATAAAACCGGTATCTATCTGGGTGGCGGACTCGACTGGAACCGCTTCCGTTGGAGTGGTGGAAAACATCAGACAGACTGGGGACTGGGCATCGAAGCCGGATACGCTTACTTCCTTTCGCGTACGGTAACCATTGAACCTGCCGTTTATTATAAATGGCGTTTCAATGATGGAGATATGTCACGTTTCGGTGTGAAGATTGGATTCGGTTTCTACTTGTAAGAGAGATTGATTTTTTTCATATATTAAGCCCTTGCAGATATAGAACTTCTGCAAGGGCTTAATTACATAAATGTATTATTATAGTTTTGACGATTGCTTATCCTAGTTTTTCTTTCAGAAACTGCCCTGTATAGCTTGCTCCGCAGGCAGCAACTTCTTCCGGGGTACCCACTGCTACGATATTTCCACCCTTATCTCCACCTTCCGGTCCGAGATCGATTACATAATCGGCACATTTGATGACGTCCATGTTATGCTCGATGATAACGATGCTGTGTCCCCGGCGAATCAATGCGTCGAAAGCATCCAGCAGTTTGCGGATATCATGAAAGTGTAATCCTGTAGTCGGTTCGTCAAAGATAAACATCGTTGGGTCAGCTTTCTCCTGACTTAAATAAAATGCGAGTTTGACACGTTGGTTTTCACCACCGGAAAGGGTAGAAGAAGCCTGTCCTAATTTGATATATCCCAGTCCTACGTCCTGCAAAGGAAGTAACTTCTTCACAATTTTCTTCTGTCCATGTTCGTTGAAGAACTCAATCGCTTGGTTGACGGTCATCTCCAATACATCGTAGATGCTTTTATCGTTGAATTTCACTTCCAGCGTGTCGGATTTGAAACGTTTTCCGTGACAAGATTCACACTCCAACACCAAGTCTGCCATAAATTGCATTTCTACAGTGATGGTTCCTTCTCCTTTACACTCTTCGCAACGTCCGCCTTCGCTATTGAAACTGAAGAATCCGGGGGTATATCCCATTTGTTTCGCCAAAGGCTGTTCGGACCATAGTTTGCGGATTTCGTCGTAAGCCTTGATGTAAGTCACCGGATTTGAGCGTGATGATTTGCCAATCGGGTTCTGGTCTACAAATTCTACATTCCGCAGGTCACGCAAACTTCCTCCGATTGAAGAGAATTCTCCCGGTCGGTCACTACATTCGTCTAATTCACGTTTCAATGCCCGGAAGAAAATATCTCTCACCAATGTACTTTTCCCGGAACCGGAAACACCCGTAACAACTGTCATTACATTGAGAGGGATACGTACGTTTACTCCTTTCAGATTATTCTCACGTGCGCCTTTCAATTCTATATAGTTATTCCATGGCCGGCGATGCTTCGGAACGGGTATTTCATCTTCTCCTAAAAGATAACGTACCGTATAACTGTTGCTTCCCTTCTTTAAATCCTTCATATCTCCCTGGTAGACAACTTCTCCACCTAGGCGTCCGGCATTGGGACCTATATCAATAATGTAATCCGCTGCACGGATAATCTCTTCATCGTGCTCTACCACCACTACCGTATTTCCTAATTGTTGCAGTTGACGCAACACATGGAGCAGACGATCTGTGTCGCGGCTATGCAGTCCGATACTTGGTTCATCGAGAATATAAAGACTACCTACAAGGCTACTTCCCAGCGAGGTTGCCAGATTGATACGCTGGCTCTCTCCACCCGATAAGGAATTACTAAGCCGGTTCAAAGTCAGATAGCCCAAACCTACATCGATTAAGAAGCGAATCCGACTATTTATTTCAACCAGAATACGTCGGGACACATTGCTGTCGTGCTCATCCAGTTCCAGATGGTCGAAGAATTGCTTCAGTTCTGTGATGGGCAAATCCACCAGTTCGGAAATATTCTTTCCGCCCACTCGTACATATCCGGCTTCCGGTTTCAGGCGGGTGCCGTGGCATTTCGGGCAAAGCGTCTTTCCCCGGTAACGCGCCAGCATCACCCGGTATTGTATCTTATATTGATTCTCTTCCAACATCTTGAAGAAATCATTGATGCCGTGGAAATATTGGTTGCCTTCCCAAAGTAACCGGCGTTGAGCGTCTGTCAACTCATAATAAGGAGTGAAAATGGGGAAGTCGAATTTCTCCGCATTATGAATTAATTCTTCTTTCCATTCACCCATCTTTTCGCCGCGCCAGCATACGATAGCTCCTTCATACACCGATAATGAACGATCCGGAACGACTAAGTGCTCGTCAATACCGATTACTTTGCCGAATCCTTCGCACGCCGGACAAGCGCCGATAGGCGAGTTGAATGAAAACATCTGGTCGTTTGGTTCTTCAAAGATGATGCCGTCCGCTTCGAATTTAGTGCTGAAAGTATGTAACTTCGTGGTTCCATCCGATAGAAAAAAACGCAGCATACAGGTTCCGTCGCCTTCATACATGGCTGTTTCGGCAGAATCAGTCAGTCGGCTGATGGCGTCCTTGCTGGTGGCAACCGCCATACGGTCGACCAGCAGATAGACTTCATCACCTGCCACAGGCGTATATTCATCGATTCGTTTCATTTCACCGTTCACTTCGATACGGTTGAATCCTTGTTTCAGGTCTATCTCCAATTGTTGTTGCAGTGTGCGGTCTTCACGCAGGCGGATAGGCGTCAGTACCGTATATCTTGTGCCTTCCGGATAGGAAAGCATACAGTTGACGATGTCCTCTGTGGAGTGCTTCTTCACTTCCTGCCCGCTGATGGGACTATACGTTTTCCCCACCCGTGAATATAACAGGCGTAGATATTCGTAAATTTCAGTCGAGGTGCCCACGGTGGAACGGGGATTACGGCTGTTTACTTTTTGTTCGATGGCAATGGCGGGAGGAATTCCTTTGATAAAGTCACACTCCGGTTTGCTCATTCTCCCCAGGAACTGACGCGCGTAGCTGCTTAAGCTTTCTACGTAGCGGCGTTGTCCCTCTGCATAAAGGGTATCAAAAGCAAGTGATGATTTTCCCGAACCCGACAATCCGGTGATAACAACAAGTTTGTTGCGGGGAATATCTACATCGATGTTTTTTAGGTTGTTGACTCGTGCGCCTTTGATCGAAATATAGTTGTTTTCTGACATAAAATACTCCTTTTTTATGGTAGTCGGCAAAGTTAGCGAATTTATCGGGAGTTTGTATTATCTTTGCGTCACATTATTACGATTTAAGAATATTATGAAGCTGAAAAACTATCTTTTACTTTTAGCTCTTCTTCTGGTGGTAGGAGTGAGGGCGCAGGTGCCATCAGGCAATAAATATCCTAAACGTGAATTCCGTGGAGCATGGATACAGGCTGTCAACGGCCAGTTTCGTGGCATTCCTACAGAGCGACTGAAGCAAATATTGATTAGCCAGTTGAATTCTCTTCAGGAAGCCGGTATTAATGCGATCATCTTTCAGGTGCGCCCTGAAGCGGATGCATTATACGCTTCCCAATATGAACCGTGGAGCCGTTTCCTGACAGGAACGCAAGGGCAGACGCCTTCTCCTATGTGGGACCCGATGCAGTTTATGATTGAAGAATGTCAGAAACGGAATATGGAGTTTCATGCCTGGATCAATCCTTACCGTGTGAAGACTTCATTAAAGAACAAGTTGGCGCCGGAACATATTTATCACCAGCATCCGGAATGGTTTGTTACTTATGGCGATCAGTTATATTTCGATCCGGCACTTCCTGAAAGTCGGGAGCATATCTGTAAAATTGTGACCGATATTGTGTCTCGTTATGATGTAGATGCTATTCACATGGATGATTATTTCTATCCTTATCCGGTTAATGGATTGGATTTTCCGGATGATGCAAGTTTCGCCCGTTATGGTGGAGGTTTCACGAATAAGGCAGATTGGCGTCGTAGTAATGTGAATGTGTTGATAAAGAAGCTTCACGAAACGATTCGTGGCATCAAGCCTTGGGTGAAGTTTGGTATCAGTCCGTTTGGTATCTATCGTAATCAGAAGAGTGACCCGTTGGGAAGTAACACCAATGGTTTGCAAAACTATGATGATCTTTATGCTGATGTACTGCTTTGGGCACGTGAAGGATGGATTGATTATAATATTCCGCAGGTTTACTGGGAAATCGGTCATAAAGCGGCTGACTATGAGACATTGGTGAAATGGTGGGCTACTCATTCGGAAAACCGGCCGTTGTTTATCGGTCAATCTGTGCCGAAGACTGTTCAGTTTGCCGATCCGCAGAATCCTTCTATCAATCAGCTTCCCCGTAAGATGGCTTTGCAACGTGCTTACCAGACAATTGGAGGTAGTTGTCAATGGTATGCGGCAGCCGTTGTTGAGAATCAGGGTAGATATCGTGATGCTTTAATCAGTGAATATCATAAGTATCCGGCTTTGGTCCCAGTCTTTGATTTTATGGATGATAAAGCTCCGGACAAGGTACGTAAAATGAAAAAGGTATGGACGGAAGATGGTTATATCCTTTTCTGGACTGCTCCGAAAGCCGATACGGAGATGGATAAGGCTGTTCGTTATGTAGTCTATCGCTTTGGCAACAAAGAGAAGGTCAATTTGGACGATCCTTCACATATTGTAGCTATCACCCGCAATCCGTTCTACAAACTTCCTTATGAAACAGGAAAAACAAAATACCGTTATGTAGTGACTGCCTTAGACCGTTTACATAATGAATCGAAATCTGTAAGTAAGAAGTTGAAACTGTAAAGGTATAGAATAAACAACGATAAAACGGTGGACACTCTGCAGAATGATAACGCAGTTTGTTCACCGTTTTTTGTTTATCGTTTTTTTTGTTTACTGTTCAGCCGCTCGTTATTAATAGAGCAGCAACCCTGCAATACCACAGGCGATAATCATTAATATCGGATTGGCTTTATATTTCCTTGTTCCGATGAAAGCAATCAGGAAGATAATGATACTGATAACGAATGAGTAAGTGTCTTCAGTAGGCGAACCGAAGTTTTCTACATTCATTAGTACCAACGCGGCGGAAGCGAGTAATCCGACTACTGCCGGGCGTAATCCATTGAAAATAGATTCTACTACGGGGTGTTTCTGGTATTTCAGGAAGAACTTACTGATGGTCAGCATCAAAATAAAAGAGGGAAGGGCCACAGCGAATGTCGCAATGATGGAACCCCAAACGCTACCCGTAGAAGTAAACCCTACATAAGTAGCTGCGTTGATACCAATAGGTCCTGGTGTCATTTGGCTGATTGCGACAATATCAGTAAACTCCTGTGAACTTACCCATCCGTAGCGAGTCACGACCTCGCCCTGAATCATGGAAAGCATGGCATAACCGCCACCGAAGCCAAAGAGCCCGATCTTGAAAAATGTATAGAATAACTGTAGGTAAATCATGTGATTAATAATTTATTATATAATAATTTTAGGCACGGCTTTCACGGCTTTTAGAATTATGAATCTGTAAAACAACAGCGTTAATCCGTATCTTCTCAACTCTCCATTCTCAACTCTCAACTTTTCTAAATTTCCCCCACAGGAAACCTCCTACACCGGCCGCAATAATAATCCAGATAGGGGAGAAGCCCAACAGCCAGATTAATAATGCCGAAACAACCGGAATCCACAGATTGTAGCGGTTGATTTTGGCCGATCGCCCCATGGTAAAGGTCGGTGCGGCAATGAGTGCTACCACTGCCGGACGGATTCCCTTAAAGATGCGTTCCACGATCGGATTGTCTTTGAAACTGTGAAAGAACAGGGCGATAGCCAATATAATAATGAAAGACGGTAAGATTGTTCCCAATGCCGTGATAATACTTCCCCGGATTCCACGCAGCTTATATCCTATAAAGATAGAAATATTGACTGCCAAAATTCCCGGTGCGGATTGGGAGATAGCCAGCAGATCGATAAAATCTTCCTGCGCAATCCATTTCCGTTTGGTGACAATTTCATTTTCAATCAGTGGCACCATTGCATACCCTCCTCCAATGGTAAAGGCGCCTATTTTAAAAAAGATTCCAAATGCTTCGAGATAAATGTTCATTCTTTCTTTTCTCCTCCTTCCTTACTAACTGCTTTTTTCTCTTTGCCATATTGACTGGGACTTACATTATAATGCTTCTTAAATACTTCGCGGAAGTACTTGGCATCACTGAATCCCGTCATTTCTGCAATTTCTGTTATACTATGTGTGTCTTCTTTTAGTAATTGTACGGCACGTTTCAGACGAATCAGCCGGATATAATCTCCCGGTGCCTGATCGGTTAATGCCCTTAATTTATTGTAAAAACTTGTACGACTCATTCCCATCAGGCTGCATAATACATCTACCGTCAGAGCCGGATTGTCGATGTTGTCTTCCACATTCTTTTTGACGTTTGCTATGAACTTCCAGTCAATATCCTGTGAACAGTTGATGCAGTCTTCATCATGCTCTTCATCATCCAGATCCAGATTGGCGTATTTACTGCGCAGGAGTGCACGATTGGCCAGCAGATTGGCAACGTTTGCTTTCAATATACCAATGTTGAACGGTTTCACAACGTATTCATCCGCACCAATCTGAAGCCCTGAAAGAATATCCTTTTCATTATTCAAAGCTGTCAGCAGGATGACAGGAATGTGAGAAGTCTCGATATTATTCTTGATAGCCTGACATAATTCATCCCCTCGCATTTCCGGCATCATAATGTCTGAAATGACCAGTTCCGGTTTGTATTCGGGAATAATCGTCAGTGCTTCTTTTCCATTGGAGCAGACCTGTATGACATATTCTTCAGATAACGTCTGCGACAGATAGTTGCGCAACTCATCGTTATCCTCTACAATCAAGATCCGGCGATGGTTTATATTCTCTTTCTTCTGTGCGTTCTCGTAAATTTCGGGTGATGGGGGTGGAACGTTGTCGACAACCTTTATTTCCTGACGCTGCTTGCTGGGAGTTGCCAAATGTGCTTTCCGGAAGCGCTTGCTGTCTTTAGGGAATGTTATTTTGATAACCGATCCCTGGTTTTCGATGCTTGACAGATTAATCTTTCCTTTATGCAGGCGGACTAGCTTCCATACAAGCATCAGTCCGATACCACTTCCTGTTACTTTGGAATTAATAGCATTGCTGCCACGGAAATGAAGTTTGAACAATTTCTTTTGTTCATTGGCCGGGATGCCGATTCCTGTGTCTCTGACTTCCACGCTCCATGAGTCAGATGTTTCTGAAACGAAAACCTGTACATTTCCATTTTCCGGAGTATATTTCAGTGCGTTCGAAATGATGTTCTTAAAGATAGATTCCATCTTTTCTTTATCAAACCATACGTTCATATACCTGAAATTACTTTCATAAGTGAAGTTGATGTGTTTAATGTTGGCGTACTGCTGAAATGCATTGAATATTTCATTCATAAACGTGTTTAGTTCATGCTCTGAAATATATAATTCGGAAGAGTATACGTCCGCTCTTTCAAAGTTGATAAGATTAGTGGTAAGACGTAATAGGGCATTTACATTTCGTAATGCCGTATTCATGTTCGAAATACCTTCTTTACTCAACTCCTCTTTCTCGCGTAGTTCTTCCAAAGGTGCTTTGATAAGCGTCAATGGGGTACGGATATCATGTGCTGTATTGATAAAGAAGTGTATTTTCTCATCGGAGACTTTACGCTGCTTTCTTAAAATCAGGATACGTAATAGAATGATGGCAATGAGACAAAGGAAAGCCGCATAAAGCAGCATAGCCCAGATTGTCAGCCAAAAAGGTTGGGCGATAACAATGTCCATACTTCTTTCTTCAAGTACGATGCGTTTGTCTTCGTTGGAGATGGCGTGTACTCTTAACGTATATTTGCCCGGCGCAAGATTGGTGTAACGAATCGTATTTTCGGTTCCGGGTTTGCTCCATTCATCATAAAAACCTTCTAGCCTCCAAGAATAAATGATGTTGGAAGGATAGTCATAATTGATGGAAGAAACCTGCAAAGAGAAAATATTCTGATTGTATTTTAACTTCAGTTCCTTTGTTTCATTGATGCTTGTTCTTAACGGAGAATCTTCATCATCCGGATAGATTGTCTGATAGAAAAGCTTGAAATCGCTGAAAATCATTTTAGAGGAATAACCTCTGGGTAATTTCATGTCCTTGTCAAACTCTACGGCTCCGTCCGAACTACCAAAAATGAATTTTTTATTTTTTCGTAACACACCCGACAGCGCATTGAAATGGGTGGTCATTAGTCCCATATCTTTGGTCCAGTTATGGAATTTCTTTTCTTCGGGATAGAAACTTGTCAGTCCGCTTTCTGTACTCATTATGATGTCTTTGTCCGCATCCGATAATATAGTGTAGATATTATTGGATATTAAAGCACAGTTTTCAGAGTGGTAATGAGTGAACAGTTTTTTGTTGACATCGTAAATCAATAGTCCCGACCCGCTGGTACCTATATACAATGAACCATTTTTTGCTTGATATAAAGAGTAAATATAGCTCGATTCTACCGGAAGTTTGATACGTTCAAATTTCCCGGATTCTTTATCTAAAAGGCACAGGCCGGCAGCACTACCGATCCACATGCTTTTTTCATCCTTCTCAACAATGGCGGTAATGGAATTTAATCCGTCATAAAACCGTACGTCCTGCGTTTTTAGATTGATGCGCTTGAGGTTATAGAACCCTCCGGACCAGATATAGCCCTGCATATCTGTACGGATATCACGTATATATTTATCCGGCCGCTTGTTACTGTGAGTGTACAAGGGCGGCATGAAATAGCTGACACTGAACGTCTTTTTATCTATCTGGTAAGCACCGGAAGAGTACCCACCTGCCCAGATTATTCCGGGAGCTACTTCGCATACGGTAAGAAAGATATGGCTTTTATTACCTTGCGATTCTTCAAAAGAGCTAAGCACCGAACGCCATTGTCCGGTCTTTGAATTGAGGAAACTGATACCATTGTTCGTTGCGAACCATAAATCTCCGTCTCTGTCTTCGATAATGGCGTTCACCTGATCGTTGATTAAAGACTGTTTATTGCCAATGGAGTGTTTGATCCATTTGTAGCCGGTATAACGGTTGTTTTGTATGGTGATTCCGATGGGATAATTAGCCAGCCATACCCGTTCTTCATCATCTACAAAGATGTCATTGATACTGTTACCGTTCATGCCATTGTTACTGTTGTAATCAGCCACAATTTCAGGTGTTATCTGATAAGTGTCTACATCTATTTTGTGTACTCCTCCACCGTCGGTTGCTATCAGTAATTCCTTATCATTTAATGGTCTGAATCGTGTGATACTAATATCTTTCAAATTCTGTTCCGGACGTATAACAGATTTGGTATTCATATCGTAAATCATGATTCCCCGTAGAAAAGTTCCGATGAATAGTTTACGAATCTTTTTGTCGAAATATAAATCGATAATCTGGGCTTTCAGGCTCTCCAGCTTATCGCAATTGATAAGTTCCAATGCGTTATTTTCCAACTTGGCGTAATGAATACCCATTTCTGTGCCGATGAAGAAATGCGACTCGTCTATCTGTTCAATATCTGTGATCTCTTCACTGATATCGTTCTTTATATGGGTAACCAGTTGGGTCTCCGTGTTGTAGAGGAAGATTGTATCCTTATTACATAGCCAGATATGTTTGTTTTCGTCAAGCCAGGCATAGGTGATCGGATCCGGTTGTTCACTGAAGCTTTCCATCGGTAACTTATATACAAGATTGAAACAGTCGTGAATCTGGTCATACCGGAATACTTTACCTTTCTTTCCGATTTCCCATAAAACTCCTTCTTGGTCGATATAAAGCCAATTCAGATTTAACAGAGAGTTCACTTCTACGTCACCATCCATTAACTTATATCGTTTAAAGTCTTTTCCGTTGTATCGATCAATACCTTCGTGTGTAAGGAACCACATGTAGCCGGTTTTATCTTTTTGAATGCAGTAAACCCGCCGGTTACTTAACCCATCCTCCACTCCAATATATCGATACGTCTGTGCGACACAAGTTAGAGGAAACAATAAGATTAGAAAAAGCCATTTTTTCATACAAATAGGACTTTTAAGGGTTATTGAATCTTTAATGAGGGGGAAAGTTTGACAAAATTAAGAAGATTTTCCGATATTACAAAATTTTGAAGAAAGATAACAGCGTTCTTAAAATGAAAGAAAACAGACTATTTTATAGGTATTTATACATATTGTTTGTTTTCGGAATTTTGGTATCTGTAAAGGGGCTTTCAGTAGAGCGAAAAGTTGTGTGAAACAAGAGGCTGGCACTTTAAAATGTACCAGCCTCTGTAAATATAGAAATGATTTATTTCATTTTTGCTTCCACCCATTTGCGAGCGTTGACAAACGCTTCTATCCATGGAGTAACCTGATCGTTGTTCTTGCGGTCTGCCGGATAACAACCGTTTTGCCATGGGAAGATAGAACGTTCCAAGTGAGGCATGATAGCCAGATGGCGTCCGTCTGCACTAGCCAATGCTGCGATAGAATAATCGGAACCGTTCGGGTTGCCCGGATATTCATCATAGCTATACTTCGCTACTACATTGTATTTGTCTTCGTCATACGGCAAAGAGAATTTTCCTTCTCCGTGAGCTACCCAGATACCCAGTTTGCTTCCGCTCAAAGAGCCGAACATCACACTGCGGTTGGTCGGGATAGTAAGGCCGAGGAAGCGTGATTCGAACTTGTGCGAATTGTTATGCAACATCTTGCCTTTCTTCTTCAGTTCCGGGTTGATAAGGTCGAGTTCCATCATCAACTGGCAACCGTTGCAGACACCTAATGACAATGTATCTTCGCGTGCATAATATTTATCCAATGCTTCCTTAGCTTTCGGGTTGAACAAGAATGCGCCTGCCCATCCTTTAGCAGAACCCAAAACATCGGAATTAGAGAAACCACCGCAGTAAACAATCATGTTTACGTCTTCCAGTGTTTCGCGTCCGCTGATGAGGTCGGTCATTGTAACGTCTTTTACGTCGAAACCTGCCAAATAGAGTGAGTAAGCCATTTCGCGCTCACCGTTTGTACCCTTCTCGCGGATGATAGCTGCACGGATGCCGCTTGGGGTACGACGATCCGGAGTGATACCATATTGAGAAAGCTTACCTTTGAATTCCGGCATGAAAGCGAATTCAATAGGTTGCATCTTATAGTTTTCGAAACGTGCTTTTGCGCAACCGTTCATAGATTGTTTGCGGTCGAGCAGGTAAGAAGAAGAATACCAGACATCACGCATATAATCGATACCGAATTGGTAAGTAGCACCGTCTTTAGATACCAAAATGTGGCGTTCGTCAGTCGGTTTACCCAGCTTTATATAGCCTACGCCGGCGTCTTCCAGAATCTTCTTCACTTCATCCTTATGCTTGTCGCTGATCTGGATAACGATACCTGGGTTTTCCGCGAACAGAATTTTAACGATATCTTCTTCCTTCATCTTGTCGAGGCTGATTTCCAAACCGCCTTCTACATTAGAGAAGCACATTTCGAGCAATGTAGTGATTAAACCACCGGCAGATATATCGTGTCCTGCAAGGATCAATCCTTTGTTTACAAGTTCCTGTACGGCAAGGAAAGCGTCACGGAAATATTCGGCATCCTGTACGCAAGGTACTTCGTCACCCACTTTACCCAAAGATTGTGCGAAAGCCGAACCACCTAATTTCAGTTCGTCGAAGCTGAAGTCAATATGATAAAGTGTAGTCTTTTCATTGTTAACCAATACCGGAGATACTACTTTCTTCACGTCGGAAACTTCACCGCCGGCAGAAACAATCACAGTTCCCGGAGAAATCACTTTCTCACCGTTCGGATACTTTTGTGTCATTGACAAAGAGTCTTTTCCGGTAGGCACATTGATTTGCAGTGCGCAGCAGAAGTCGCTCAATGCTTTTACAGCCGTGTACAGACGGGCATCTTCACCTTCTTGAGAACGGCAAGGCCACATCCAGTTGGCAGATAGAGAAATACTGTCCATACCTTCCGCCATCGGAGCCCAAACAAGATTGGTCAGTGCTTCAGATACGGAAAGGATAGAACCGGCAGCCGGATCAGCCAATGCTGCTTGCGGAGCATGTCCGATAGAAGTCGCGATTCCTTTTTCGCCACGGTAGTCAAGTGCAACGACACCGCAGTCACTCAACGGCAACTGAAGTTCGCCCTGACATTGCTGACGTGCCACTTTACCTGTTACCGAGCGGTCTACCTTATTCGTCAACCAGTCTTTGCAGGCAACAGCTTCTAGCTGCAATACATTCGTCAGATATTCATGTAATTTAGACAATTCGTATTTCGGCATTTCGTAATGACGTTCCACGGTTTTGTCTACCATATATGTCTTGGGAGAAGAACCGAACATCTGCTCTACAGCAAGATCAAACGGACGTACACCGTCAGCCTGTTGGAAGGCGAAACGATGATCGCCGGTTGTTTCACCGACTACATACATTGGAGCGCGTTCGCGTTCGGCAATCTTACGTACATGTTCGATGGCTTCTTCTTTAATCAATAGCCCCATACGTTCCTGGCTCTCGTTGGCGATGATTTCTTTTGCCGACAAAGTCTTATCGCCGATAGGCAATTTGCTCATATCGATCAAACCACCACATTCTTCCACGAGCTCGGACAGACAGTTTACGTGTCCGGCAGAACCATGGTCATGAATAGAAACCACCGGATTCACCTCTTCTTCGCAAAGAGCGCGTACTACGTTGTTGGCACGTTTCTGCATTTCTGCGTTGGCACGTTGCACAGCGTTCAACTCGATACCGCTGCTGTAACGGCCGGTGTCAACAGAAGATACGGAACCGCCACCCAGTCCGATACGATAGTTGTCACCACCGATTACTACCACTTTATTTCCTGCTTCCGGTGTACCTTTGAGGCAGTCACGTTGTGTACCGTAACCAACACCACCGGCGAGCATGATGACTTTGTCGTAACCATAAACTTCTTTGTTTTCTGTATGTTCGAAAGTCAGTACTGAACCGCAGATCAGCGGCTGACCGAACTTGTTACCGAAGTCGGAAGCACCATTGGATGCTTTGATAAGAATTTGTTCCGGAGTTTGGTACAACCATTTACGTACCGGAAGAATCTCTTCCCACTCGCGTCCTTCTTCTGTGCGCGGGTAAGAAGTCATGTAAACAGCAGTACCTGCAATCGGCCATGAACCTTTACCACCACCCATACGGTCGCGGATTTCACCACCCGTACCGGTAGAAGCACCGTTGAATGGTTCTACAGTAGTAGGGAAGTTATGAGTTTCCGCTTTCAGTGAGATAACACTCTTGATGTCCTTTACCTGGAAGAAATCAGGTTTTGAATGATCTGCCGGAGCAAACTGTTCCACAACCGGACCTTCAGCGAAGGCTACGTTATCTTTATAAGCAGAGATTATTTTATTCGGATTTTCCTGTGTCGTCTTTTTAATCATTTGGAACAGAGAAGATTCCTGCTCTACACCGTCGATGATAAACGTTCCGCCGAAAATTTTGTGGCGGCAGTGTTCGGAGTTGATTTGTGCGAAACCGAATACTTCAGAGTCGGTCAGCTTCCGTCCGAGGTCCTTTTCTACTTTCTTCAGGTAGTCCATTTCTTCTTTGGAAAGAGCCAAACCTTCTTTTTCGTTGTACACTTCGAGATCTTCAATGTAGATGATTGGTTCCGGCTGACGGTTTGTCGTGAATACGTTTTGGTCGAGTCCTTTGTACATGCGTTGGAGCATCGGGTCGTAATCGGCATTTTCGTCCTTAACAGGGAAGTACTCCTCGATGCGGCTTATGCCTTCGAGCCCCATGTTTTGGGTGATTTCTACTGCGTTTGTACTCCAGGGAGTGATCATTTCGCGGCGTGGGCCAACGAAACAGCCTTTCAGGTTTTCTTCACTTTCCATCACGGCTTCGCCAAAAAGCCAGCAGAGTTTATTACTTTCGTCAGGGGTGAGCTGATGGTTGCTCTCTACGGCAATCACGCTCTTGGAAGGGGTTCTGAAAAAAAGAATCATGTTGTATATTTACGATTTTACGATTTACGATTTTACGATTGAAGTTCCTGCAGGAGAAACTCTTCTCTTTTTCTGTGGCGCAAAGATAATCAATTTCGTTGGTGGTAGGAAAAAAATAGAGAATAAATTCCTATACCTTATTTAATATGTTTATTTTTGATGTACGTTTTACTTATTATCGCTATATATAGTGATTCTTGTGTGGAAAAAACGTTAATATACTATCCCCATATCACAAAAAAGTGCGATATTTGCGACATGATTCAGATAGAGACAATATTCGATATATTAGTGAAAGGCTTTATTATTGGCGTTGTTGTGTCCGCACCCCTCGGTCCGGTGGGCGTATTATGCATCCAGAGGACTCTGAATAAAGGGCGTTGGTACGGATTTGTAACAGGTCTGGGAGCTTCGTTGAGCGATATAGCATACGCTTTGCTCACCGGTTATGGGATGAGTTTTGTGTTCGATTATATCAATAAGAATATTTTCTATTTGCAGTTATTGGGGAGTGTCATGCTACTCCTTTTTGGTATATATACCTTTCGTAGCAATCCGGTGCAATCCATTCGTCCGGCTTCGTCCAGCAAAGGTTCTTATTTCCATAATTTTATTACCGCCTTTTTCGTCACTCTATCCAACCCCTTGATAATCTTCCTGTTTATCGGACTTTTTGCCCGCTTTGCCTTTGTGCAGCCGGGAGTCTTGGTGTTTGAAGAGATCACGGGATATCTTGCAATTGCTATAGGAGCATTGACTTGGTGGTTGGGTATCACTTATTTTGTGAATAAGGTGCGCACTAAATTCAATTTACGTGGTATCTGGATACTGAATCGTGTTGTAGGAAGTATCGTAATGCTGGTATCTGTTGCCGGATTGATTTATACTTTGTTGGGAGAGTCACTTTATTAAGAGATAACATAATGAATCAGATAGCACAACAACTGAAAGAGAAGAATATTGCCGAATACCTTATATATATGTGGCAAGAGGAAGACTTGATCCGTGCCAATCATTGTGAACCGGAAGAGATGGAGGCAAATGTGATTGCCCGCTATCCGGAAGAACAGCGGCCTGCCATGCGAGAATGGTATACCAACCTGATTACGATGATGGGCGAGGAAGGAGTACGGGAAAAGGGTCATCTGCAGATTAATAAAAATGTAATTATCAATCTGACAGAGTTGCACAACGCATTGTCCTCTTCTCCTAAATTTCCTTTTTACAGTGCTGCTTATTTCAAGGCATTACCGTTTATCGTAGAATTACGGAATAAAAACGGCAAGAAAGATGAACCCGAACTGGAAACCTGTTTTGAAGCGTTGTATGGAGTGCTTCTGCTTCGTCTTCAAAAGAAGTCTATCAGCGAAGGAACTGCCAAGGCAGTGGAAGCTATCACTAGTTTCCTTTCTATGTTGGCAAATTATTATGATAAAGACCGTAAAGGTGAATTAAAACTGGATGAATAAATGAGAATTTTAGTAACGGGTGCCAATGGTCAGCTTGGCAATGAGATGCAGGTGCTTGCGAAAGAGAACCCGCAACATACGTATTATTTCACAGATGTGCAGGAACTTGACATCTGCGACAAGCAAGCTGTGTGGACTTATATGGCAGAGAAGCAGATTGAGCTTGTTGTTAATTGTGCTGCTTATACAGCTGTAGATAAAGCTGAAGATAATCAAGAATTAGCATACAAATTGAATTGTGAAGCACCGAAACAACTGGCAAGTGCGGCCCAAGCCAATGGTGCTGCCATGATACAAGTATCTACTGACTATGTATTTGACGGTACTGCGCATACTCCATACACGGAAGACTGCGATCCTTGCCCGGATTCTGTATACGGCACCACTAAACTGGAAGGAGAAAAGGAGGTAATGAATCACTGCGAGCAAGCAGTCGTTATCCGTACCGCATGGCTCTATTCTACTTTCGGCAATAATTTCGTAAAGACGATGATTCGTCTCGGAAAAGAGCGTGACAGTCTGGGAGTTGTTTTCGACCAGATCGGAACTCCGACGTATGCCAATGACCTGGCACGGGCCATCTATGCTATTATTAATAAAGGTATTGTTCGCGGTATCTACCATTTCAGCAATGAGGGAGTTTGTTCCTGGTATGATTTCACAGTAGCTATTCATCGTCTGGCAGGAATAACCACCTGCAAAGTGAAACCTTTGCATACAGCCGAATATTCTGCGAAAGCAAACCGCCCGGCATATTCCGTGCTTGATAAAACGAAAATAAAAACAACGTTCGATATAGAGATTCCTCATTGGGAGGAGAGCCTCAAACAATGCTTGATAAAATTAGGAATGAAAAATGAAGAATGAAGAATTTCGATGCGGCTTTATAGATAGCGTAACAATTCTTCTTTCATCATTCATCATTCATCATTCTTCATTCATATTAATATATGGCAGATAATACAGAAATTTTGAGACGGCGGACGTTCGCCATTATTGCGCATCCGGATGCTGGTAAGACATCTTTGACGGAAAAGCTATTGCTTTTCGGAGGTCAGATACAGGTAGCTGGCGCAGTAAAGAGTAATAAGATTAAAAAGACGGCTACGTCCGACTGGATGGAAATCGAGAAACAACGTGGTATTTCGGTAACGACTTCCGTGATGGAATTCGACTATCGGGACTATAAGATTAACATTCTCGATACTCCCGGTCACCAGGACTTTGCCGAAGATACATACCGCACACTGACAGCTGTAGACAGTGTTATCATCGTTGTAGACGGTGCGAAGGGTGTGGAAACACAGACGCGTAAACTGATGGAGGTGTGCCGTATGAGAAAGACTCCGGTAATTATCTTCGTCAACAAAATGGACCGTGAAGGAAAAGACCCGTTCGATTTGCTCGATGAGCTCGAAGAAGAACTGATGATTCAGGTTCGTCCCTTGTCCTGGCCGATAGAGCAGGGAGCACGTTTCAAAGGGGTATACAATATCTACGAACAGAAACTGGATTTGTATCAGCCATCTAAACAGATGGTAACAGAGAAAGTGGCAGTCGATATTCATACGGAAGAACTGGATCAGCAGATTGGTAAGTCGCTGGCAGACAAACTGCGTGGCGATTTGGAACTGATCGAAGGTGTTTATCCGGAATTTGATTCAGAATCCTATCTCGCAGGAGACTGTGCGCCTGTATTCTTTGGATCGGCGTTGAACAACTTCGGTGTGCAAGAGTTGCTGAACTGTTTCGTCGAGATAGCTCCCAGCCCTCGTCCTGTACAGGCAGAAGAGCGTGAAGTGAAACCTGACGAACCGAAATTCACCGGCTTCATCTTTAAGATAACTGCCAATATCGATCCTAACCATCGTTCTTGTGTAGCATTCTGTAAGATTTGCTCCGGTAAGTTTGTCCGCAATGCTCCATATACACACGTCCGTCATGGAAAAACAGTGCGTTTTTCATCGCCCACCCAATTTATGGCACAGCGTAAAACAACGATTGATGAAGCTTATGCAGGAGATATTATCGGTCTGCCGGATAATGGTACCTTTAAGATTGGCGATACGCTGACAGAAGGTGAAATGCTTCATTTCCGCGGATTGCCGAGCTTCTCGCCGGAGATGTTCAAGTATATTGAAAATGCCGATCCGATGAAGCAGAAACAGTTGGCGAAAGGTATCGATCAGTTGATGGATGAAGGTGTGGCACAGTTGTTTGTCAATCAGTTCAATGGCCGTAAGATTATCGGTACGGTGGGACAGTTGCAGTTTGAGGTCATTCAGTACCGTTTGTTGAATGAATACAATGCGTCCTGTCGCTGGGAACCGGTAAGTCTTTATAAAGCCTGTTGGGTAGAAAGCGATGATCCCGCAGAACTGGAAGCCTTCAAGAAACGTAAATACCAGTATATGGCAAAGGATAGAGAAGGGCGCGATGTGTTCCTGGCAGACTCCGGTTATGTACTTCAGATGGCGCAGATGGACTTTAAACACATCAAATTCCACTTTACAAGTGAGTTTTAAAACATATTCCGTTGATTTTAACTAAAAAATCAGGTAAAAAAAGGAAAAAAATATCTCATATAAATGAGTGAATAGAAATGAAGACACTATCCTGGGATAAAATTCAGCAAGGGGATGAAGAGGCATTCCGGCAGCTTTATGAGCAATATGCAGATTTACTGTATGGATATGGCATGAAGATAGCCGGTGATGAGACTCTGGTAACCGAGGCGATACAGTCGTTGTTTGTTTACATCTTTGAGAAAAGAGAAACTTGCACGGCTCCTCAATCCATACCCGCTTACTTATGTGTTTCGTTGAGACACATGATAGTGAACGAACTGAAAAAGGAGAATAGTGGCTCATTAAAATCACTGGATGAAGTAGGCACAAACGAATATCAGTTTGATCTGGAGATCGATATTGAAACTGCTATTATCCATTCAGAGTTGGAAAAAGAACAGCTGGAAGTTTTACAGAAAGAGCTGAACAATTTGACAAAGCAACAGCGGGAGGTATTGTATCTTAAGTACTATAAGAAGATGAGTCCGGAAGAAATAGCCCAGGTGATGGGACTCACTTCACGTACGGTTTACAATACTACTCATATGGCTATCTCCAGTTTGCGGGAGCGTATGAGCAAATCTTTCTTGTTGTTGGTAGCAGCTAATTTGTGGATTTTTAATTGAGGTGTGAGATATGGAAAAGTGGACAGAATCTTTAGATAAATACTTAGAAGAAGGAAAACTTCCTCTGGTTGGCGAAATCTTTTCTCGTAAAAAAGAAATAGGTGATAAGCTGAAGTTGCAACGTGAGGAGAGCCATAAGATCGCCTTAAGCCGGAGAAGAAAGCAAGGTGCGGGGAGAAGTTTCTCTTTCTCATGGGGAGTGGCAGCGGCAGTTGTCCTTCTTTTGGGGATAGGCGGTTACTTCCTGGCAGAAGAAAAGGTGGTGACTGATAACACTGCTATGAACTATGAATTGCCGGATGGCAGTACTGTGCAGGTGATGGAAAATTCCCGCCTGACTTACAATCATATCACATGGCTTTGGGAGCGCAAATTGCAACTATTGGGTAAAGCCTCTTTTAACGTAACCAAAGGCAAGACATTCACGGTCCGTACAGAAGCCGGCGACGTAACCGTACTGGGAACGAAATTCCTCATCGATCAGCAAGGAAAGAAGATGACCGTCAACTGTGAGGAAGGAAGTGTGCAAGTCGAGACTGCTGTAGGTAAGCGTACATTGCTTGCCGGGGAAAGCGTTCATTGCGATGAGAACAAGATTGTGCCGGTAGAGAAAAAGGCAGAAGAATCGGAGTTCCCCGAGGTGTTGGGGTATGAAGACGATCCGCTAATAAATGTAGTGGCAGATATTGAGCATATATTTGAAGTAACAGTCGTCGGACATGAGAAATGCGAGGGGCTGACCTACAACGGGACGGTCTTAACAAAAGACCTGAACGCCACACTGGAAAAAGTCTTTGGATCGTGTGGAATCAGTTATCAAATTCGAGGGAAAGAAATTATTTTAAAATAAAAAAAAGCCTCTTCTGACTATCCAGAAGAGGCTTTTTTGTTTTTCTTCAAATTTTCTTCATTTTTTCTTGGTAAAAAAACAACGGATGCTTCTCTTTCTAATAGATGAGCTATTTAATGATATTTGAAGAAAACGGTAGAATTGATTAGAAGATTAAATGTTGTAGAAGAAATTAGAAATTATCCGGCAGAAATAAGGCCGGGATTCAGAACAAACAATAGATGTTTTATAGAGAATTACAAGCTAAACTCAAAACAAACAATAGATGCTTTTTATAAAATTTAAATTTAACCCAAAACAAACAATGTTTTAAAAGAAATGCAAACTAGGGCTCAAAGCAAACAATAGACAGCGGCAGATGAATTATTCCTGCCACAAACGTAAGCCGGAAAGATTCCCTCATCGGACGTGATATGAGCTTTAGAGGCTTGTTTTTTCCGATTAAACAGACTTAGTTGGCTTAAAAAAAAGGGTTTTTCAACTAGACTGCTACGCTAATTAAAAGAATGAAAGCCGTGATGGCCCATGAGAGGTTTAACAAGACCGGTTTTTTATCTGGTAGTTTAATAGTAGGTTAAGAGGGTATGAAACCAGAAAAGGGCTGAACCGGTCTATCATTGAGTATTTTTATTTAATAATTGTTTTATCAGAGTGTGAGAGAAAGTTGAGGGGCTTTCTCTCACATTTTTTTGTAGGGACGATAGATAGGACGATTTACTATTGGACTATTTACCATTTACTATTTGGGTTGTGCAATAGAAGCAGATAATAAATAAGATAAATGGGAATTTAGTTTAGATGTGGATGGCACGCTAAATCATAAATCATAAATCATTAAACTTCCCCAGTTTTCCAATCAGAGAAATGACGTTTTTATACATTATATTCCTTTCTTAATTTATTTTATAATAAAAATTTGGTATTTTCGGACGCTTTTTAGACGAACAACTTAAAATACTAATAGTTTATTATATGGAAAATATCGAAACAGCGATCCTGCTGATGGTGGTCGGAATGGCTACCGTGTTTGTTATTCTGCTGATTGTGATTTATTTAGGTAAGTTGTTGATTACATTAGTCAACAAGTATGCTCCTGAAGAAGTGGTTCCTGTGAAGCGGGAAGCATCGCAAGGTCCTGCCCCTGTTCCGGGAAACATCTTAGCCGCCATTACAGCTGCTGTAAATGTGGTGACACAAGGTAAAGGAAAAATCACTAAAGTAGAAAAATTATAAATCTATAAAGAATATCACTGAAAGACATGAAAAGAGAAGTAAAGTTTAGTTTGGTTTTCCGAGATATGTGGCAATCTGCCGGAAAATACGTACCTCGTGTAGACCAACTCGTAAAGGTAGCTCCTGCCATCATTGAAATGGGCTGTTTTGCCCGCGTAGAAACAAACGGCGGAGGTTTTGAACAGGTAAATTTATTGTTTGGTGAAAACCCGAATAAAGCGGTACGCGAATGGACAAAACCGTTCCACGAAGCCGGTATTCAAACCCACATGCTCGACCGCGCACTGAACGGACTCCGTATGAGCCCCGTTCCGGCAGACGTCCGCAAATTATTCTACAAAGTAAAGAAAGCACAAGGAACAGACATTACCCGTACGTTCTGCGGATTGAACGACGTGCGTAACATCGCTCCTTCCATCACATACGCAAAGGAAGCAGGCATGATTTCACAATGCTCGCTTTGCATCACTCATTCGCCTATCCATACCGTAGAGTACTACACCAATATGGCGCTGGAACTTATCAAACTGGGAGCAGACGAAATCTGTATCAAAGACATGGCAGGTATCGGTCGTCCCGTATCGTTAGGTAAGATCGTAGCAAATATCAAGGCGGCACATCCCGAAATCCCCGTTCAGTATCACAGTCATGCAGGTCCCGGATTCAATATGGCAAGCATCCTCGAAGTATGCGAAGCCGGTTGCGACTACATCGACGTAGGCATGGAACCGCTATCCTGGGGAACAGGCCATGCTGACTTGCTTAGTGTGCAGGCGATGTTGAAAGACGCCGGATATCAAGTGCCCGAAATCAATATGGAAGCCTACATGAAAGTGCGCGGCATGATTCAGGAATTTATGGACGACTTCCTCGGCTTGTATATCAGCCCGAAAAACCGTCTGATGAACTCTTTGCTGATTGCTCCCGGACTTCCCGGCGGTATGATGGGTAGTTTGATGGCCGATCTCGAATCCAATCTGGAATCAATCAATAAATATAAGGCAAAACACAATCTGCCGTTTATGACGCAAGACCAGCTTCTTATCAAGCTGTTTGATGAAGTGGCATACGTATGGCCTCGTGTCGGTTATCCTCCATTGGTGACTCCGTTCAGCCAATACGTGAAGAACCTCGCCATGATGAATGTGATGGCTATGGAAAAAGGAAAAGAACGTTGGGGAATGATTGCCGATGATATCTGGGATATGATTCTGGGTAAAGCCGGACGTCTGCCGGGCAAACTTGCTCCCGAAATCATTGAAAAGGCAGAACGTGAAGGCCGTAAGTTCTTTGAAGGTGATCCGCAGAATAACTATCCCGATGCCCTCGACAAATATCGCAAACTGATGAAAGAGAACAAATGGGAAGTAGGACAGGACGACGAAGAACTCTTCGAATATGCTATGCACCCGGCTCAATATGAGGCTTACAAGAGTGGCAAAGCAAAAGAAGACTTCCTGGAAGACGTAGTCAAACGTCGTGCCGAAAAAGATAAATCTCCGGAAGAAGATGCCAAACCGAAGACACTGACCGTACAAGTGGACGGACAGGCCTATCGTGTGACGGTAGCATACGGTGATACCGAACTACCTGCTGCTCCTGCGGGTGCTGCCGCTGCTCCGGCAGGAGAGGGTAAAGAAGTACTTTCTCCGTTGGAAGGCAAGTTCTTCTTAGTGAAAGGTGCGCAGGAAACTCCTTTGCAAGTAGGTGACACTGTGAAAGAAGGTGATGTAATCTGCTATGTAGAAGCGATGAAGACCTACAATGCCATCCGTGCAGAGTTTGGCGGTACAGTGACTGCTATCTGTGTCAACCCGGGAGATGCTGTTTCAGAAGATGACGTATTAATGAAGATAGGATAATGAACGAAATATTTGAGAACTTATATGACATGACTGCGTTCAGCAATATCATTGCCGAACCGCAGTTCCTGATAATGTATGCCATCGCGTTCGTTCTGCTCTATTTGGGTATTAAGAAACAGTACGAGCCGTTGCTGCTTGTCCCCATCGCTTTCGGTGTGTTGCTAGCCAACTTCCCCGGAGGAGATATGGGCGTGATTCAGGCCGACGAAAATGGTATGGTGATGGTAAACGGAGTGTTGAAGAACATCTGGGAAATGCCTTTGCATGACATTGCCCACGAACTGGGAATCATGAACTTCATCTACTATATGTTGATTAAAACAGGTTTCCTGCCTCCGATCATCTTTATGGGTGTCGGTGCGTTGACGGACTTCGGGCCGATGTTGCGTAACCTGCATCTTTCTATATTCGGTGCAGCCGCACAGTTGGGTATCTTTACCGTATTGCTGGTAGCCATCCTGATGGGATTCACTCCACAGGAAGCCGCTTCTCTGGGCATTATTGGTGGTGCGGATGGTCCGACAGCCATCTTTACTACCATCAAACTGGCGCCGCATTTGCTGGGCCCGATTGCCATTGCCGCTTATTCGTATATGGCGCTCGTTCCGGTGATTATTCCGCTGGTAGTGAAGCTGTTCTGTACGAAGAAAGAGTTGAGCATCAACATGAAAGAACAGGAAAAGAAGTATCCTTCGAAGACTGAAATCAAGAACCTGCGTGTATTGAAGATTATCTTCCCGATCGTGGTAACTACTATTGTTGCCCTCTTCGTGCCAAGTGCAGTGCCTTTGGTGGGTATGTTGATGTTTGGTAATCTGGTGAAAGAAATCGGAACCAACACATTCCGCTTGTTCGATGCCGCTTCCAATAGTATCATGAATGCTGCCACCATCTTCCTCGGACTGTCCGTAGGAGCAACGATGACAGCCGAAGCATTCCTCAACTGGACAACAATCGGTATTGTGATCGGTGGATTCCTTGCATTTGCACTTTCTATAACCGGTGGTATTTTCTTTGTGAAGCTGGTAAATCTCTTCTCGAAGAAGAAAATCAATCCGCTTATCGGCGCCACTGGTTTGAGTGCCGTTCCGATGGCGAGCCGTGTAGCCAATGAGATTGCTTTGAAATACGATCCGAAGAATCACGTATTGCAGTATTGCATGGCAAGCAACATCTCCGGAGTAATCGGTTCTGCCGTGGCTGCGGGTGTGTTGATCTCTTTCCTTGCGTAAGGTAATTCCTGCCTGAAAAAGACTTTTTATACATTCACACTTGGAAGATTCGTTTGATAGCGTTATCTTTGTGTGAATGTATAACAGTAAAAATAGCAAGCGTATGAGTGCAATGTCATTGGAAGCCGAAAAGAACGAACTGATTCGGCGGATTCTGGATGTGGATGATGTCGCTATTCTGCGGAGAGTGAAATCGATGTTGAGTTGTGAAGAAGAGCAAACGAATGTTGTCGCAGAGGAAGCAGCTCCCTACCAGACAAAGGCGGAGATTCTGGCAAGCTTAGATCAGGCGTGTAAGGAACTGAAACTGAATCTGGAGGGTAAGTTGGAGTTTAAGTCATTAGATGATGCCCTTAATGAAATATAGAATAAGCGTTACCCTCGAATTTTTAAGGGAAATGAAGCATTTGTCAAAACGGTATAAATCGTTGAAAGAAGATCTTAGGAATTTTGGAAATGATTTGTTATTAAATCCTGAACAAGGAGTCAGTTTGGGCAATAATCTTCGTAAAATACGTATAGCGATAACTTCGAAAAATAAAGGTAAAAGTGGAGGTGCACGGGTGATAACCTATACGATAATCTGGACAGAAATAGATACAGAGATAAAATTGCTCACTATTTATGATAAGTCAGAACGTGCAAATATCACAGATAAGGAAATAGAAGATATCCTGAAGCAAAACGGTATTTTGTAATCCTTATGATATAAAAAGAAATCGTCCTGTTTCACGGTTACGTGATAACAGGACGATTTCTTTTATAAGACTAAGACTTTGTGAACAAGTTTCTTTTGTTTCTAAATTTATTCACTGATAACCTTTCTGTATTCCGCTACCGCCATCTTTTCCGACAGATACGCATTAATCAGATTGGTGTGCGCCTGCGTCCATGACAATTGTGCGGAGAGTACATCCACCATATTTGCCTTTCCCTCATTATACGAGAAAGAAACCAAATCAAGATTTTCATTAGCCAGACTCATAGTCTCTTTGGCGGTTTTCACTTGATATTCCGTTTCCGTCAGTTTGGTTAGGGCGGCAGAAAGTTCCTCGTTGATATTATCCGTCACATAGCTTTGTTGCAGTTTCTGTATGCTGATATACGCTTTCTGCTGACGGTTTGTTTTGAACCGGGCTCCCCAACGGAAGATCGGTATATTCAGGTTAATGCCGACGATGGGATTGAAAGAAACATCATAACCGAGGTTAGGTGTAGCTGTAGCCCATCCACCGCTGAAATACATATTCAATTGCGGGTTGAACTGGCTAAGAGCCGCTTTGCGTTGCGCCTGACTTTTCATGATATTCACCTCCGTACTTTCGTAATCCGCGCGACGTTGCAGTACATTCTCCAGAGAAAGGATCTGCACCGGAGCGGAAGCTGTGTCAATCGTGTACAGACTGTCTACGGGATTGTTCGGCTCTTCTCCCATCAGGATATTCAGCTTTTGCAGCGCCAGGGTATAATTCTGACGCGCCTTGATATATTGCAATTCTGCTTCTTTCAGCCGGGTGGAAATCATTAATAAGTCCGTGCGACTAATCATCCCGTCGTTGAAACGATCCTGAATGATGTCATACTGTTGCTTCACAATACTTTGATACTTGTCCGCCGCCTGCAACATAGCCTGTGAAGCGGAAGCATTCCAATAAACCGCATCGCTCTGATAATGAATCTGGTCGATGGTAAGCTCCTCATTTAGTTGATTCAGCTTTTCGTCCGCTTTGGCAATCTTGTGCTGGGCGTTGAGTGCCCCGCCCGTGTACAACGGTTGCGAGACGATAAATACACCTTGATAGGTGTGGTTGCGGTATTCGCCTACCGGTTCGTTCCAGGCATTAAGGTCGCTCATATTGAGAGTACCGTCCGCATTGACATCAATTTTTGGCAAGAATCCCGTGTGAGCAATCTTCCGTGCTTCCGTACTTGCCATCGTCTTTAGTTTCTGTTGCTTCAGAATTTGACTGTAAGCTTCCACTTTATCCCGGTAAGCTTCCCGGCTAAGATAGGGCTGCTGTGCCCCGGCTGTGAGGCCGAGGAGCAGCAGAGACAGAGTTATAAGTTGAGTTTTCATTTTATTCAATCTAAACAATAAATTCAAGTTTCATATAAGAGAAGGCAATTAGCCTTTGATTCTTTGAATGGCGCAATAAGCTACCGGAAGAACAAACAATGTCAGTGCCGAAGCCACCAACAAACCTCCCATAATCGTAGCCGCCATACCGCCGAACATCGCGTCGAACAACAATGGCAACATACCCAGAATGGTAGTGCCGGACGCCATTGCTACGGGGACAATACGACTCGTTGTAGCACTGACAACAGCATCCAACGGCTTTTTGCCCGTTTTAGCCTCCAGATCAATCTGTTCCACCAGTACAATCGCATTTTTGATATTCATCCCAATTAGTCCGAGCAAACCAAGGATGGAGAAGAAGTCGAACGACTTGCCTAGCAACACCAATCCCAAAACGATACCGATAAAAATAAGCGGTAACATCAACAAGATCACTGTCGGCTTACGATACGTCCTGAACAGGAACAACAGCGTGACGAACATCAGGAAGAACGTCAACGGTAAATTCTTGGCTAACGCCTCGTTAGACTCCACCTGACTTTCCTGTTCCCCGAAATACTTCATCGTATACCCCTCCGGCACTTTAATCTCTTTCTGCACCAGCGGCCAAACCTCATTGAAAGCAGCAATCGCATTCACTCCGCGACGCGGATCGCATTGCGCCATCATCACCATTTGCCGGTTGTAATCCTTCACATTTGAGAAACGGTATTGGAAATCAAATTCCGATACCACTTGCTCCAGACTGGTCGTTTCATTCCCCGTGCCGAACACGGGCAACGTGCGCAGGTCATTGATGCGGAACGAATCCACCGTGTTATCCTTCAATAAGATAGGAAGCACCTGATCGCCCTGCCGGTACTCTCCAAGCGTCATACCTGTGGTTCCGATCTGGATACTTTGTGCCATTCCCTGACGCGATACCCCTAACGGTTGCGCTCGTTCGGGACTATATACAGGCTTCCATACAGGAACTTTATTTCCCCACGAATTGCGCACATTGATTAAATCCGGATTCCGGTGCATAATCTCCAAAGCCTGGTTGGTGAGCGCCACAAGCGTGTCCACATTCGGACCGATAAACCCGATTTCGATAGCGGCATCCACCGCAGGCGACAGTTTGAACAGACTGGTACGGGTAATCGCATTCGGATAATTCGCCTTCATGTACGCGTCGAAATCTTCTTCATACTCTTTTGTATATTTACTGTCCGTCAATTCAACCAATACATTGGCAAAATTCGGTTTCGGGCCCACCGAAGTAGAAGCCAGGTAATACCTTAACGGCGTGCTGCCGAAGGTGATCGATACTTTCTTCACTTCCGGCTGCTTTGCCAGATGCTCTTCTACGGATTTCATCTCTTTCACTACATCATTGATGCTATACCCGTCGGGATAGAACACGTCTGCCCGGAAATAAGGCTTATCGAGAGAAGGGAAGAAGTTTTGCGGCATCGTCCCCATGATAACCAGCGAAGCAATAAAAAGCACTACCATCGAACCCAGTGTCAATGTTTTCCTGCGAATCAGCGTGCGGAGGATGGAGGCAAATTTGTGATAGAATGGTTTGTCATACGGGTCTTTCGTGCCGTCCTTTGCCTTCGCTTTCAGGATGAAATTACCGAAAACAGTGGTCTGCGTCAGCGCGAGCACCCAGCTCAATCCCAGCGAGATGGCAAGCACCACAAAAAGCGGTTTCACGATTTCCGCCACGGCAGAAGGAGCAAGGTAGAGCGGGAGGAACGAACAGATAGCGATGAACGTAGCCCCAAGCAATCCCCATTGCGGACCGGTTGCGCCGTCTATCAGCGCTTTCCGCCGGTCTACTCCGCGGGCGATGGCAATCTGTGCGTTGTCCGTTACCACGATGGCGTTATCCACCAGCATCCCCATGGCGATGATAAATCCCGCCAATGAAGTACGGTTCAGCCCGACACCGAAGAAAGACATGATAAGCAATGTGCCGCCAATAGAGAAAATCAGTGACGAGCCGATCAGCACACCTGCGCGCAAACCCATCACCAACATGATAATCACAATTACAATCAGAATCGATTCGATCAGATTGATGATAAATCCGTTGTTGGCTTCGTTGGCAATTTCGTTCTCCAGATACAGGCTTTGCAGTTCCAGTCCTACAGGCATCAGTGGCAACAATTCGTCCAGTTTGGCTTTCACGTTCTTGCCCGTCTGCACCACGTCCCGTTGCGGGTCGGTGGAGACGCCGATGCCGATGGCACGTTTACCGTTCACGTGCATGATGTTGGATGGAGGGTCCATGTACCCTTTTTCGATGACGGCGATATCGCCCAGTTTCACCTGTCCGGCTTGGGTGGTAATCACCTGGTTACGGATATCGTCTACGGTGGTATACATACCGTTGGCAGTCACCCGGAGCTGTTGTTCGCCGGCACGGATTTCTCCGGTATTGATAATCTGGTTCTGCGATTGCAACAGACTGGCAAGCTGTTTCGGGTCGATGCCCATACCTACGAGCTTATTGGTGGAAATAAAAATATTGACCCCCTCCGTCTGCGTCCCGAACAGGGCGACTTTCATCACCCCGTCCGCCGTCACTACCTGCGTCTTGATCCGTTCCGCCCAGTTGCGCATCTCTTCGTATGTGTAACCGTCGTCCGCCGTCAGACCGTAATAGATACCGAACACGTCGCCGAAATCATCGGAAACCGTCGGTGCGGAAGCACCGCTCGGCAATTGTGGCTGTATATTAAGCACCTTCCGTCGCAACTCATCCCACTTCTGCGGAATGGAGCTTGCCGACAAGGAAGGTTGCAACTCGAATGTGATTTTTGAGAGCTCGTACATCGATTCTGATTTTATCTTGTACACACCGCTCATACTTTGAATCTCACGAGAGATAGGCTCGGTAATCAACCGCTCCACTTCTGCCGGTTCGGCACCCGGATAGCGGGTCATAATAACCGCCGACTTTATGACGAAAGGAGCATCCTCTTTCTTACCCAGCTTGCCGAAGGAAGTGATTCCCCCAATCAGCAATACAGCAAGAAAGAAATAGATGATTTTCGTATTATCTAATGAATATTTGGCTAAACTCATAATAAATGATCGTTGATAATTGATGAATGACAGCGGATAAATGATTACATAATCATTTACCAACTATCACCTGTCAACAGTTGTGATAGATTCTCCTTCTACTAGTTGGTATACGCCTGCTATGACGATTTTTTCACCGGGTTTCAAACCTTCCGAGATGAGCGCCTGTGCTTCTCCGGTCGGGGCGTTGACGGTCACTTCCCGTTTGTGGACTTTGTTGTCTTCTACCACCCAGACATACATTTTATTCCCTTCGCTTTCGCCGAATACGGCACTAAGCGGTACAATCGTCCAGCTATCCTGTACCAACGGACCTACATCTGCCGTGAAACGGATGCTGCACGTGAAACCGGGTTTCACAGCATACAGATCGCGGTCGAATGACGGATCGTCAATCGTGATGCTGACCGGAATTCCTGTGCCATCCGTAGAAATATCAAGATATTCTTCCAGTTTCGCTTGAAACACGTGTCCTTTAAATGTGTCGAACTCTACAAGGAAACGCGGGTCTTTGGCACGCAACAAATAAAGATACGCATCCGGAATGGTGAATTTGATACGCAGATTGTGTGTATTGACAAGCTGCACGATACCCTCACCGGAGTTGACACGCTGATAGTTTTCCACCAGTCGTTTTTCGATAGAACCGTCGAAAGGAGCTGTCAGCTTGGTGTCGCGCATATTGTTGGCAGATAGTTCGTATTCAGACTTCGCCTTCTGGAAGTTGGCGAGGCTGATTTCATATTCCTGCACGGAGATCGCTTGCCGGGAGAGGAGCCGTTTGTTACGTTCCACTTGTGCCGAAGCCGTTTCGTATGCCGATTTCGTAGCGGCATATTGCAACGCGATGTCTCTGGGGTCGATAGCTGCGATGAGTTGTCCTTTTTTCACTTTCTGTCCTTCGATGACAGGAAGCTGGATGATTTGTCCGTTGACCCGGAAAGCCAGCTTCACATATTCCACCGCTTCCACGATTCCCGAGAAATCTTTTCTGATAATCGATCTTGACTCGACAATCGTAGTCTTTACGGGACGTGCAGTTGTCGTTGTCGTTTCTTTTTTCTGTCCGCAGCCAGCCAGCAAGATTGCAGCCGCCAGGACGAATCCAAATTCCTTTTTCATATACCACGTTGATGTTTAGAGGTTTTGCGTTGATAAATAGCGAATAATATACTAAAACAACTCCTGTTTATTTATGTTCAATATTCCTGTCTTTTCATATCCTGCCTCTTAACCTTTATATGGAACACAAAAAAAACGGGAACTTTACGAGTTCACCACAGAGGACACAGAGTTCTTCTCTCTCTTTCCGTAAGCAAAACAGAGCGATAAATACGATTACTCTGTATTACTCTATAGTGAATAAAAAATAGTTAACCTCTGTGTCCTCCGTGTCCTCTGTAGTGAAATATAAATTCCCATTTAGCAAAGAAGTGTGCAGAAATAAACTAAAATCGCACTATTTTGCTCATTTCAGTGCAAAAATGAATGAAACGGTGCAGAAATGAATGAAATTTTTTCCTACTATAAAGTTGAAAAACATAAAAACATCTGCCACCTGCAACGAAAAGCGTGTAATACACTAGTTAATAAATAGTTGGAACGTTGCAGATACCTGTGGCAGATAGGTTGCAGATAAAGTATCTGCAACACGTTATATAATCAAAGAAAAAGCCTTGATTCCTTTGTGCAAAGCTATGGGATAATTGGGGTGACTCTATGGAGAAATGGTGGTGTCTCTACGGGGAAACGACAGTATCCTTACGTAGAAACTGTAGTATCCCGCCTTAGAAACTCTCGTTTCCTGCCGTGGAAACTGTAATTTCTAATGCCGGAAACGACAGTTCCCCGCCTGGAAACGGGAAGTTAATGTATACAATAAACTTTTGCCCTCCTGGAGAATTAGCTTATGTAAGGTTTATACTGTGTTGCAGATACTTTATCTGCAACCTATCTGCCGCAGGTATCTGCAACGCTCTAACTATTTATCAACTAGTGCATTACACGCGTTTGGTTGCAGGTGGCAGATGTTTTCATGTTTTTTCAACTTTATAGAAGAGGATTACGCATCAAAATTAGGGTCACAACCGTAAGTCATAAAACAAATTCACCTCTGTGTCCTCTGTGTCCTCTGTGGTAAAAACCGTGCAATAATGTGCCAATATGCTAATTGTTTACGTTGTGTCCCACATGGTAATTGGTACGCTGATAATTATTCACCATTGAAACCTTTTGCGCAGCCTTTTTATCCAACTGTCGCTACGTATAACATTATTATTCTGTCCAATCGCTTTTTTCAAATCCCGGATTCGTTCGTTTTGTCTCTTCATTGCTGCCTGTATTTCGTTTATCAACGTATTTATTTCCTTCTGCAGCTGAATTTCCTTTTCTTTCAATTGAATAATGTGGGCGTATTTCTCGCAGACCATCGTTTTGTCTATGCACAGTTGTTCCAGCGTATCAATATATTCTGCTGTAATGCCGGCTTTACTTCGGCGAAAGAGTTCCAGAATACATTCTTCGTCAACGTTCGGAACATTGTCTATGTATAACATAGGAAATTGTCCCATTTCCACCCAAAGCAGGATCGCTTCTTTTTCGATGTGATACTTAATCACTGCTTTTTCTACACTAATCCATTTTGGCATATTGCTTTTGTTTTAATGTGTTATAAAAAAAAGAGTAAATAACGTATTGTCCGGAGAGGTGCAACGAACACCCACGATTTTTATGATTTCGGTCGGCTGGGGAATTGGTTGGGGTATAAGGATTGTTGAAACCGACCGGATACAATAAAAGCGTGAGTGCTGTTGTACCATTATCTAAACTTGAGGCTTAGCAACACCCTTGTAGAAGACAATGATAACAACAGACACCCACGCCAAACGTTTATATATAACACATCTCTAATCGATATGTTGATATACGACCATCTACGTGGAGTATCTGTTGTATCATCTCTCTCTACAAAGAACTGCTAATTTTCAAGTTTGAGAGACAATACGTTATTTACTCCATTAAGGAATAAAAAACCGCTTTTGCCTGTTTCATCACGCTGATGGGCAGAAAGCGTATGACAAAGATATATGTTTTTTTCGGAATAGGATGGAAAAGAGGAAATAAATGCAGGAAATATGGTATGAGAATAGAGAGTATGGTATAAAGATGGTAAATATGCTATACGGGTGGCAAATATAATGTGATGATAAAAAGGAGGGAGCCAAAAGTAAAACCATCTATTAGATTGATATTATTTAGGTACGGATTACACGGATTTCGCGGTTTTAGTCTAATGGAACCGTGAAACCCGTGTAATCCGTGCCTAAATGAAAGCCATAAAAGTCTTTTGACCTCGTATTGTCTTTCCGTGCAATTCTTTTTTTAGCTGCGATTTCTTTTGGGCTTTCCGGAGAAGATAGTCAGTTCAAGAATTGCAAAGATGATTTCCGTTGTGGTATATCCGGTAAATGAATATTCTAAATTTTCATTTTCGGAGAAGTATTTGAGATAAACGGTTGGAGTGCCATTGTGGAAGTCGAGAAAAAGGTAAGAAGTATAATCATAGATGCCAAGATCGGCAAACTCGTTCAGAATCGCTGTGTTGAAAATCGTGCATTGGCCTGTCTTTGATTCATTTCCGGACATTTCGAATCTGCGATGTTCTTTTGCGAGATCGTTTTTATTCACATGCCTGAATTGTTCTTTCAGTTCTTTACTGAAAGAAAGGCGTTGTCTGATGAAATTAAAAACTTCTTCCTTTGTCATTTGTTTTAAATCGGTTATTTCCATTTTTTATTAATTATTGGGGTAAAGGTACTTTCTTTATTTGGTAATAAATCGGATTCAGTCATATTTCTTTTATTTATTTTTCGGCTTGTAACCCTAAAAGAATCTGAATTTATGGATTTATTTAGGGTTATAACCCTAAAAACTTTCCGGAAATAGTATATCTTTGTGCTTATAACCCTAAAAACTTTTGGATATGATTAATCGTGAACAGTATATGGAACAAATCGTTCCTTTTATAGATAAGCCGTTTGTAAAAGTGATAACAGGTATTCGCCGCAGTGGAAAGTCGGTAGTGCTGCGTCTGATTCGTGACGAATTGTTGAGGAGAGGAGTAGGAGAGGAGCGTATCATCTATCTGAATTTTGAAAGTTTTCAGTGGATAGATCTGAAAGAGGCGAAGGCTTTGTATGCTTATATTCGGGGGCAGGCAGGAGATGTGGGTAAATATTATATTCTCTTGGATGAAATTCAGGAAGTGGACGGTTGGGAAAAAGTGGTCAACTCACTTCTGGTAGATTTGGATACGGATATTTATGTGACCGGCTCCAACTCACGTATGTTATCGTCCGAACTGGCAACTTATTTAACGGGACGGTATGTCGCTTTTCATGTCATGACCTTGTCTTTTAGAGAATATCTGACTTTCCATGACTTGCAGGTCAATGATCCGACGCTCAACCGGAAGGAGGAATTTCAGAAATATCTCCGTATGGGAGGATTTCCGGCCATACATACTGCCGATTATGGATATGAGGCTATCTATAAAATTGTCTACGACATCTATTCTTCTGTCATTCTTCGTGACACGGTGCAGCGTCACAATATCCGGAATGTGGAACTGCTCGAACGGGTAGTGAAGTTTGTTTTCGATAATATAGGCAATAAGCTGAATGCTAAAAATATAGCTGATTACTTCAAAAGTCAGCAACGGAGGGTGGATATGAATACCATCTATAATTATCTGAATGCATTGGAAAGTGCTTTTATCATTCAACGTATTCCCCGATATGATATTAAAGGAAAGGAAATTCTGCAGACGAATGAGAAGTATTTTGTAAGTGACCTTTCTTTGATTTATTCCGTGATGGGCTATCGTGACCGGTTGATTGCAGGTATGTTGGAGAATCTGGTCTGTCTGGAGTTGAAAAGAAGGGGTTATGAAGTGTATGTAGGCAAACAGGATGATAAAGAAGTGGATTTTGTAGCCATCCGTCGGGAAGAAAAGATTTATGTGCAAGTAACATATCAGTTAGCTTCACAGGCCACTGTTGAGAGGGAGTTTGCTCCTTTGCTCGCCATTAACGACCATTATCCTAAATATGTAGTTAGCATGGACAGCTTGTGGCAGGATAATGTGGAGGGTGTCAGGCATCGTCATATAGCCGATTTCTTGTTGGATGATGCTTGATGTTAAGGAATATAGAAAACGAAAAAGAGGAAATTCTCTGCGAGAATCTCCTCTTTTTTCATCTTTCACGAAAGATCGAATTATTTCTTCTTACGGTCACCGTAACGGCTCATGAACTTATCAACACGACCTGCAGTATCTACCAATGTAGATTTACCTGTATAGAACGGGTGAGAAGTGTTTGAGATTTCAATCTTCAGCAACGGATAAGTTTCACCTTCGAATTCGATGGTTTCTTTAGTTGCTACAGTTGATCTAGACAAAAACATGTCACCATTTGACATATCTTTAAATACTACCGGACGGTATGATTCTGGATGAAGGCCTTTTTTCATTTCAGTATCTGTTTTTTTAATTTATATTCTGTTACTATTTTGGTAAGAAATAGTGTAATGGTCATTTTCAGAGCGCAAAGATAATGCTTTTCTGTGAAATAGAAAAAGGTTTTATGGAAAAAACTTCGATAAAGGTAATCTGTTTTTATAAAATAAGTATGTCATCATCATTGGTTTATACAACTATATAAGGCACAGACTACCTATATATCCTGCATATAACAGGATTTTTCTCTTAATTCATATATAAATGACTGCGTGGATACAAGCAATACGCGTTACTGTCTTTTATCCGTTTATTTGCAAGGTAGACATTACAATCTAATGTCACACTCATATTCCTGCAGAAAAATGGTGTCTGATTTAAACCTTTTTCTACTATATTTTTCTTTCCGATGTTCGTTATTCGATGGATAATGCTTACTTTTGCGTAGAATTTTTATTCACTAACAATAAACTTTAAACAAAATGGTAAATTACAAAGATTTAGGATTGGTAAACACAAGAGAAATGTTTGCTAAGGCTATCAAAGGTGGATATGCTATCCCAGCATTCAACTTCAACAATATGGAACAAATGCAGGCTATCATCAAGGCTGCTGTTGAAACTAAATCTCCTGTGATTCTTCAGGTTTCTAAAGGTGCTCGTCAGTATGCTAACGCTACTTTGTTGCGTTACATGGCACAGGGTGCTGTAGAATATGCTAAAGAATTAGGCTGCGCACATCCGGAAATCGTTCTTCATCTTGACCACGGAGATACATTCGAAACTTGCAAATCTTGTATCGATTCAGGTTTCTCTTCAGTGATGATTGACGGTTCTCATCTTCCTTACGAAGAAAACGTAGCATTGACTAAGAAAGTTGTTGAATACGCTCACCAGTTTGACGTAACTGTAGAAGGTGAACTTGGCGTATTGGCTGGTGTAGAAGATGAAGTTTCTTCCGACCATCACACATATACTGACCCTGAAGAAGTAATCGACTTCGCTACTCGCACTGGTTGCGACTCTTTGGCTATCTCAATCGGTACTTCTCACGGTGCTTACAAATTTACTCCGGAACAATGCCACATCGACCCGAAGACTGGCCGTATGGTTCCTCCTCCATTGGCTTTCGAAGTATTGGACGCTGTAATGGAAAAACTTCCGGGATTCCCTATCGTTCTTCACGGATCATCTTCAGTTCCGGAAGAAGAAGTGGAAACTATCAACAAATATGGTGGTGCACTGAAAGCTGCTATCGGCATTCCGGAAGAAGAATTGCGTAAAGCTGCTAAGTCTGCTGTTTGCAAAATCAACATCGACTCTGACTCACGTCTGGCTATGACTGCTGCTATCCGTAAGACTTTCGCTGAAAAACCAGCTGAATTCGACCCACGTAAGTATCTTGGCCCGGCTCGTGACAACATGGAAAAACTGTACAAGCACAAAATCATCAACGTGCTCGGTTCTGACAACAAATTGGCACAGTAATAATCTCCGGATTATTCCATAAATAAAAGAAAGAGGCTGCTCCGGTTTGAACACTGGTAGCAGCCTTTTTTATGACGTTTAATCGTTTCAGAACGGAGAGAAGATAACACTATGGCTGTAATAAAGAACACCCGTGTCACAACTGAATGTAACACGGGTGTTCTTATCTATTATATAATGTTTCTTACATCAAGAATCCAAGCAGAATACCGGCAGCAACAGCTGAACCGATCACTCCGGCAACGTTCGGACCCATAGCGTGCATCAGCAAATAGTTGGTCGAATCATATTCCAAACCAATCACTTGTGAGATACGTGCAGAGTCGGGAACAGCAGAAACACCTGCATTACCGATCAACGGATTGATCTTATTACCCTTCTTCAGGAAGATATTGAAGATCTTAACGAAGATGACACCGGAGGCAGTTGCAATAACAAATGACAATGCACCGAGAGCAAAGATCTTGATAGAGTCGAGCGTCAGGAATTCGGATGCTTGTGTAGAAGCACCTACTGTCAGACCCAACAGGATAGTGATTGTATCAATCAACGGACCACTGGCTGTATTAGCCAAACGGCGGGTTACACCACTTTCTTTCAACAGGTTACCGAAGAACAGCATACCCAACAAAGGCAGACCGGAAGGAACCAGGAAACAAGTCAGCAACAAACCGATGATCGGGAAAATCACCTTCTCCGTGTGAGAAACGGCACGCGGCGGTTTCATGCGGATGACACGTTCGTGCTTGGTGGTGAGCAGACGCATGATAGGCGGCTGTATCACCGGAACCAACGCCATATAGGAGTAGGCGGACACCGCAATGGCTCCCATCAGGTTAGGTGCTAGCTTGGAAGAAAGGAAGATGGCCGTCGGGCCGTCTGCTCCACCAATGATACCGATAGCACCGGCTTGCATCGGGTCGAAGCCCATTTCTAACGCGATCATATAAGCACCGAAGATACCGAATTGTGCAGCTGCACCGATCAGCATCAATTTTGGATTAGAGATAAGTGCCGAGAAGTCCGTCATGGCACCGATGCCCAAAAAGATGAGCGGCGGATACCAGCCGGAGGTCACTCCCTGATACAATATATTCAATACAGAACCTTCTTCATAAATACCGACTTTCAGCCCGGCATCCATATTAAAAGGTATGTTACCGATCAATATACCGAAACCGATAGGAATCAGCAGCATCGGTTCGAACTCTTTGGCTATTGCCAAATAGATGAATACCAAGCCAACGAGAATCATGACTACATGCCCTACCGTAGCATTGGCAAAGCCTGTGTATGTCCAGAAGTCGGCTAGGTTATTTCCTAAAAAGTTTATAAAGTCTCCCATATTATTCAATAATTACGAGGTCATTACCTTCAAGAACAGAGTCTCCCTTGTTGACGTTGATGGCAGTAATCTTACCGTCCTTATCCGCATTGATATTGTTTTCCATCTTCATGGCTTCCAATATGATAATGGTCTGTCCTTTCTTTACAGTATCGCCTACATTCACTTTGATGTCGAGGATCACACCCGGCAGCGGAGATTTTACTCCTGATTTTCCGGTAGACGGAGCGGTCGGTTTCACTACTTGAGTAGGAGCAGCAGGAGCATTAGGCATCGGGCGTACTGTCACGGGTTTCGCAACAGGCTTCGGCTGTTTCTCCATTTCTACTTTATAGTGTGTACCGTTCACTTCTACATGAGCGATGTTGTCTTCAATATCTCCGATGGTTACTTTATATGAGTTACCGTTGATTTTATATTTATATTCTTTCATCGTTTTTACTTTTTAAAAGGTGACTTACTTTCTGGGAGGAGTTTCACGCAAAGTGTAAATCTTCGAACTCCATGGTGAGTAGCTGCGTTTTACGCGGGTGATGGTCAGCACCGTTTCTTCTACGTCGTGCACCTCATCCTGCATTTCGTGTAATGCCATAGAAATAGCAGCGTATACTTCGCCCGGAGCCTGTGACAGTTCCTTAGCTTCATGCTTGTCAATGCCTTTAGATTTCATAGCGTTGCGCTTGCTCAAATTAACAGCTACTTTTCCTACAATCTTAAAAGCAATAAAGAGAAGAATCAATCCGCAGAATACTACGCTCATGGCAGAAATGGACATTCCAACGCCATCAGCATCGTGTTCTTCAAACTTTTCCATCTTGGAATTGCTGTCAAGAGTCTTGTTGTTGGTGCTCGGAGTCACGTATTTGTCACCGCTTCCACTTTTTACTTCCCATTCAGCTGCCCCGTCGCTTACACGAGCGTATGATTGATTGGGACCGAGAGTGCCTGCGGGCACTACAATCTGGTCGAGCAACTTTTTGCCGGAGTCGAACAGACCCACCCAATTAGCTGTTTCCGGATTCAGCTTGAAGCTGGTATGGAAAGTACCACGGTTAGGTTCGCCATCTGCCCAGAATAGTGCATGTTGGCGTGGTTTCACTAAGGTGAGTATATCACCTTTCGGGATAAAATAAGTAACTGTATCGCCCGGTTGGCTGCTTACTTTCAGCAAGCAAGCTGCCAGGTCGGCGCTACCGAATGATTTATTGAATATTTCAATCCATGCGCTGTGCAATCCGTAATCGTCCTGAAAATTACTCTGATTGTCTATCAGGATTTCGTTTAGCACCAGCTTATTGTTCGACTTTTGCTCTCCACAAGAAGTCAGACCAATCAGCAACAGCAAAGAAAGGAATATTCCGATTTTGGTTTTGTTCATAATCGTTCTTGTTTTAATGTGAAAAGTAGGATTACAACGGAATATTACCATGCTTCTTAGCCGGATTACTCAATTTCTTAGTCTGCAACTGCTGCAAAGCACGGATCACACGGAAACGTGTGTTGCGCGGTTCAATCACATCGTCGATGTAGCCATATTTAGCTGCATTGTAAGGATTGGCGAACAATTTCGTGTATTCTGCTTCTTTCTCTGCAAGGAATTGAGCTGGGTTTTCCTGATCTTTGGCTTCGCGTGCGTACAATACTTCTACTGCTCCTGCACCACCCATTACTGCGATTTCGGCAGTAGGCCATGCGTAGTTCATGTCACCGCGAAGTTGCTTACAGCTCATTACGATGTGAGAACCACCGTAAGATTTACGCAATGTGATAGTAACTTTAGGCACAGTAGCTTCACCGTAAGCATACAACAGTTTAGCACCATGGAGGATAACGCCATTGTATTCCTGACCTGTTCCCGGAAGGAAGCCCGGTACGTCTACCAACGATACGATAGGAATATTGAATGCATCGCAGAAACGAACGAAACGTGCACCCTTACGAGATGCGTTACTATCGAGCACACCAGCCAGATACTTAGGCTGATTAGCAACGATACCTACCGATTGTCCGTTGAAACGGGCGAAACCGATGATGATATTCTTTGCATAATCTTTCTGGATTTCAAGGAATTCACCGTTGTCCACAATAGCGCCGATCACTTCGTACATGTCATACGGTTTAGTAGGGCTGTCGGGGATAATATCGTTCAAAGAATCTTCCAGACGGTCGATTGGGTCTGTGCAATCTACATAAGGAGCTTCTTCAAGGTTGTTTTGAGGAATATAGCTCAACAGTTTGCGAATCAGTTCGAAACCTTCTTCTTCTGTTTGGGCGGTGAAATGAGTCACACCCGATTTAGTGGAGTGAACGCTTGCGCCACCGAGGTTTTCCTGGCTAACGTCTTCACCTGTAACGGTCTTCACCACTTTCGGTCCGGTGAGGAACATATAAGAAGTGCCTTCCATCATCAGTGTAAAGTCGGTCAGAGCCGGAGAATAAACAGCACCACCGGCACAAGGACCGAAGATACCGGAAATCTGCGGAATAACACCTGAAGCAAGGATGTTGCGTTGGAAGATTTCTGCATAACCTGCCAAAGCGTTGATACCTTCCTGGATACGTGCACCACCCGAGTCGTTGATACCGATACAAGGAGCACCCATCTTCATGGCCTGATCCATAATTTTACAAATCTTCAATGACATTGTTTCTGACAGTGAACCGGCAGAAACTGTGAAGTCCTGTGCGAACACATATACCAGACGTCCTTCGATTGTACCGCAGCCGGTTACTACACCGTCTCCCGGATAATGTTTTTTCTCCATTCCGAAGTTCGTGCATCTGTGCTCAACGAACATGTCCATTTCTTCGAAGCTACCCTCGTCAAGCAGCATAGCCAGACGCTCGCGTGCTGTGTATTTCCCTTTTTCATGTTGCTTCGCAATTGCTTTTTCGCCGCCTCCGATACGTGCTACGGCACGGCGTTCAATAAGCTCTTTAATTTTTTCAAGTTGATTACTCATGAGTTCTTGTTGGTTTTAGAGTTTATGATTAATGTTCGCAGAGTTCTGTCAACACGCCCAAAGTTGATTTCGGGTGAAGGAAAGCAATATTCAAACCTTCGGCACCCTTGCGGGGAGCTTTGTCGATAAGGCGGATTTCTTTGCTTTCTGCTTCTGCCAAAGCATTGGCTACGCCATCTTCTACAGCAAAGGCTACATGGTGAACACCTGCACCTTTGTTTTCAATGAATTTGGCAATAGTACTCTCCGGGCAAGTTGGCTCCAACAGTTCAATTTTGGTTTCGCCTACTTTTAAAAAAGCAGTTCTTACTTTCTGATCTTCCACTGTTTCAATGTTGTAACACTTCAGACCTAATACATTTTCGTAGTAAGGAAGGGCTTCTTCGATGCTTTTTACAGCAATGCCCAGATGTTCAATGTGTGAAATCTTCATAACTATACTTTTTTTATTTGGTTTTAATCATGTGCTTATATGGCATAAAACAGCACAAAGAAAGACATTTCTTACCTAATAAAGAAATATTTCTGCATTTAATTATTGGATTATTAAACAGAAAAAATGGTAGGGAAGGAGTATGAAGAGTTGTTTTGTAATCTTGAGATTACATTTAGACGTAAAATTTGACTAAGAGTTTGTTCAGCCAATTCCAATTGACACGGAACCAGCGGCGGGTACTGCTTTGCTTTCCTCCGAATCGGAGAACGAAATCACGATAACCGTGTTTGCGGAACGGAAGTCCTACATCCATAAATTCCATGTGGCGGAATCCCCGTTGGCGGGCGTCTTCCAATGCCTTCCAAACGGCCAGCACTCCCGGATACTGAAGTGCGTATGTCTTTCTCATTCCTCCGGAAAACCAAAGGTACGCGTCATCTCCCGAGTAGATACAGACGGAACCGCCAATGATTTTCTCTTTGTGTTTTACTACGAATATTTTTGCCTGTTGTCCTTTGATTAACATATTGTTCATGTGGCGGAAAAAGTCGTTGGCAGGGAAATATCTGCGTATGCGGGAGGAATAAACCTTGTGCAGCATCCGTGAGAAATCGTGTATTTCTTCCACAGTATGTGCTTCCTCTACTTTGGCTCCATTCTTGAGTCCTTTTTTTATCTGACGGATGCGTGACGGGCTGAACCGGTCTTCCGTCTTTTTCATACTGTGCAGCGAATTGCGTACCCGCAACCAATTGATAGGGAAATAATCATTGGCACGGAAAACCCGATAGCCGAACATCGAATTGTTTAGGTTCCGGAATTCAATCAGGACACAGCTACGCGATGCTTCTTGTGTGAGATGTTCGAGCATATCGCCAAAGACTTCTTCTGCCTTTTCTTTGTTGGTCGAAAGCGACTCATCCAGAAATTCACCTTCGCTATATACTACGCAATGTTTTACTAAAGAGGAGGGAAGCCACTTTTTCGCTTTGCGGATGGCGGCAAGCAGGCGTGCCATAGGTCTGCCGTCTTCTGTTGCCACTATTAATAAAGGAGTATAGCCCGGAGTCGCTTCATAAATCTGAAATAACTCTTTGGAATGGAAGGCGTTTTTTCCTGGTAATTCAGGAATGTCCTTCCCATGATAATATGTTGTTAGTTTCAGTGGCATCTAGGTACAAATTTACACTTTTTATTCTTTATTCAACAACAAAATAAAGAATTTGTTGGAGCTGCTTGAAGTAAAGTATAATATATAGTTGCGTATTTAATGGAGAAAATGTATTTTATAGGAGAAATATGGTATGAAAAGTGAGTACGTATTAAAATTAGCTTCGTCTTTAATTAAGATTATAATCGAATAGTTTTTGCAAAACAACGAGAATTAATATTAACTTTAAATTAGAACGAATGAGATGTAATGCATTTGTTGAAGCATGGAAGAATCATCATAGACGCGCTTCCATGATTTTAGGGCTGTCTTTATTGTCTGCCCCTCTGTCATATTCTGTGTATGCAGAAGATGGAGTTTCTAATACTATGGTGCAAGTTGTCACACAAACGAAAACTGTGAAAGGAACTATCATTGATGAAAGCGGGGAGCCGTTGATTGGGGTTTCTATCGTTGTGAAAGGAACAAGTACAGGTACGATTACCGATTTTAACGGTAACTTCTCTATCAATCTTCCGGCGGGAAGAAAAGAACTGGTCATTTCTTATATCGGTTACAAAGAACAAACGGTGACTGTGACGGGTAACGGACCGGTCAATGTGAAAATGATTTCGGATACGCAGGCATTGGATGAAGTGGTGGTCATTGGCTACGGTGCAGTGAAGAAACGTGATTTAACAGGGGCGGTTGCTTCAGTGAAATCGGAAGACATTACGATGAATCCGGGCACAAACCCGATGGAAGCGTTGCAGGGTAAAGTAGCGGGATTGGATATTACGAGAGAATCGGGTCAAGCGGGTTCAGGAGTGAAAATGCAATTGCGCGGTAACCGTTCATTGACAGCAAGTGGTAATCCTATGTTTATTATTGACGGGATGCCGGGTGACTATGCGACACTGAATCCGAATGATATTGAATCTATTGAAGTGTTGAAAGATGCTTCTTCTACGGCTGTTTATGGTTCTTCCGGTGCCAATGGTGTTGTAATCATTACTACCAAAGGCGGAAAAGAAGGAAAATTGACTGCTAATTTTAATGCTTTTTTTGGTATAAACAGCTGGTCTACAATGCCGGAAGTCCGCCAAGGAGAAACCTACATGGAGGGCTTGCGTACAGCTCACAAAAATGCGGGTACTTATGTGGATGATGCCAATATGTTTACTAACCCTGCTTATTATGAAGCTTATCAAAACGGGAAATACATTGACTGGGTAGATGAATTGCTGCATACGGGGACTGTTCAGAATTATAGTTTGTCGGTTTCAGGAGGTACAAAAAATACAAAGGCCTATATGTCTATGAATTTCTCCGATGAAAACGGACAATACAACGATGATAATTATAAATTGTATTCAACAAATATTCGCATCGATCACACAATCAATAAATGGTTTACTACAGGAATTAGTATTCAGGCATCTTATGTGCATCAGAATAAGCCTTTTGCAAAGATTCAAGATGGTATGACGGCTATTCCTTATGGTGAAATCTATGACGAGAATGGCAATGTTAATCCTTATCCGATTGAAGGGGATGCCGGCTATTTGAATCTTTTGATGAATAATAAAAGTAATTGGAGAAACCAATCCCAGAATACAAAACTGTATGTGAATCCTTATATTAAAATAACTCCGATTAAAGGATTGACATGGGAGTCACGCGTGAATGGGACGTTGACTTATTCCCGTTCGAATAGTTTCCAGGGAGATGGCTCGTACAACTTTTATAAAGCGGGAGGAAATGTAGAGACAGATACAAATGCCAAGATTACTCAAAACAGATCATATAATTATAAGTGGGAAAATATCGTAACTTACAACTTTAATATTGCTAAGATACATGAATTTACGCTTACTGGTGTGTCTACCTGGAATCATAACCAGACGGATAACACGGAAATGACAGGAACAGGTATTGCTAACAATAAATATTTGTGGGAAGGATTGGAAAAAGCTGCCGTTCAGAAAAATTCATCCAGTTATACCATGTCTAAAGGAGTCGGATTAGTAGGACGTATCAACTACTCTTTATTGGGTAGGTATTTGCTTTCTGCTTCTATTCGTCGGGATGGTTCTTCACGTTTGGCTAAAGATCATAAATGGTCTAATTTCCCGGCTGTTTCATTGGGATGGCGTATTTCTGACGAGAAGTTTATGGAAAGTACAAGAAACTGGTTGGATAATTTAAAAATTCGTGTGGGTTACGGTATTTCTGGTACGGCCAGTATTGATCCTTATTCTTCCTCTTCTTCTCTGGAGTCCGGATGGTTGACATTAGGTGGTGAAAAAACGCAGATTTATAATCTCACTAAAATAATAGCTAATCCGGAACTGACATGGGAACGTTCAAAGAACACCAATATCGGTATTGATGCTTCTTTCCTGAATAATCGTATCAATGTAACATTGGATATGTATAAGACTAAGACGGAAGGTGTGATATGGAAAAAATCATTACCTGTAGTGAACGGTTCCTATAGTTCTAAAGAGCAATATCTGACCAATATAAACTTGTGTGAAACTAAAAATAAAGGTCTTGAGCTTGCTTTGAATACCCGCAACATTGAAACTAAAAATTTTCAATGGACATCGGCTCTGACTTTTGCATATAATAAGGAAGAGATTACGAAACTGACCGGAACTGCTAATGATAAAGTAATCAATGGCGATTATACGTATGCGGTAGGTAGTGCAATCAACTCTTTTTATCACTACAAATTGGATGGTATCTGGCAGAAAGGTGAAGAAGCTGATGCTGCTGTGTTTGGACTGAAGCCGGGATCTATAAAGATTAATGTGCCTGATATGGTGCGGCATACGGATACGGACGGTAGTGTCTACTATACGAAGGTGAATGCTGACGGACAGGAAATCCGTTATGATGCTTCTAATACATATTCTGTGTCTGCTGATGATTATCAAGTATTGGGACATAACTCTCCGGATTGGACAATGGGTTTCCAGAATACTTTGACATATAAAGATTTTGATTTAAGTATTTATATGTATATGCGTTGGGGACAGATGATTAAATATTCTGTATTGACGGATTATGACCCGACAGGGTTGAACAACTATCCTACTTATTTCAATGTATGGTCTGAAACAAATCCTTCGAACGATTTTCCAGCCATGGATGCTTCTATCAAGGATAAGTTGAGCTATTATCCAGGCTTTGCAGCGTTGTCGTATGTAGATGGATCATTCTTTAAAATAAAGAATATAACATTGGGATATACTATGCCTGATAAATTGGCTAAAAAATTGGGATTGGGCAAGCTCCGTGTGTATGGAACGATTACTAATCCATTCGTTATTGCAAAAAGTCATTTGTTGAAGGATTATGATCCGGAAATGAATGGTGGTTTGAACTATCCATTGACAAAACAGTTAGTCTTTGGTCTTAATCTTTCATTTTAATTCTCTAAACTGATAAATAATGAAGAAATTAGTATATAATGTGGCCTTAGCATTGTGTGCGATGGTTACTATCAATTCATGTTCATTGGATGAATATAATCCAATGGAAGTTACCGGCGAAGAAACGTTGGCTACGTTTGACGGGTGGTACGGAATGCAAACCCAGTGTTATAACCCTATTTATAGTCAACTGTATACTGTGACAGACTTTTTATCTGTTGCAGAGGTTGGTACGGATACGTGGTTGACGGCAAATAATAATGATAACTCGAAAGAACTCTTTTATTATGAATCTCTGACGCCGAGTAAAGATAAGGCATGGGATAAATTATTTATGCAGGCGTATACTGCTTTGGGGATATGTAATACCGTTATAAACCGTGCGGAAAGTGTAGAAGGAAATGCGGATGATATTCGTGTGTTAACAGCCGAAGCACGTTGTTTGCGTGGTTTTTATCATTTGATATTGACTACATATTTTGGTCCGATCACTCTTTGTATGAATGAAGCGGGAAATAATATTGTGTTGGAACCTAAACGTAATACGTTATCTGAAATTTATTCATACATCATTGATGATTTGAAATATGCTGCAGATAATCTGAATACAACTCCTTACGGTAATAATCGTGCCCGTGTTTCAAAAAAATCGGCTATGGGACTTTTGGCTCGTGCCTACATACAAGGAGCCGGCCAGGGGTTGAGTGAGAATGGTGTTTCTTACTGGCAAAGAGCGGCAGATGTTGCAGAAAGCTTTATTGCGGATACAGAAGCTGGCGGAGGTACTTATGGAGGTTATCTTTATAAAGATATATCGGATATGTGGGCTGATGGCAATAACCGTACTAATAAAGAAGCGCTTTTTGTTGCAGCAGGTTGTGATGCCGGTGATGATGACGCATGGGATTATTCGAATGCGGGATATAATAAATTGTTTACGTATACTTACTGGAATCAGACGAACCTGTCGGATATTAGTAAGATTACATCTGACAAACAGAACTATTTTTATGGACGTACCAACAATGGCAACTGCGCACCATCTAAATATTTGCTGGACTGCTTTGAACCAACTTGGGATAAACGTTGGGAGAATTCATTCCAGACTGCTTTCGGGGCATTTTCTATGGAAAAAGTGGCATGGATTCCGTATACTAAGAATATAGTGACTTTGACTAGCGATTTATGTCAGAAGTATGGTATTGATGCTTCTCATGTAGGTGAAAAAATTTATCCGTATGTTGATTGTGATGGCAAAACGATGTCTCATGGAGGAAATCAGTATACAGCGTCTGTGTGGCCCAAAGGGGTAACTACAGGAGATATATCAACATTGACGACTCCTAAAAAAGTATATGTAATAGATTATCCATTGCCTGCGGATGATAATCGTTTCTTCCTCTATTTATCCAAAGAACCTTTGTCGGCGGAAGACAAGAAAGACCGTGTTTATGCATGTGTGAATATAGATGATTTGTTTGATGCAAATGGCAATTACGTGAAAACACAGAATGATATGCCTGGCAGTTATGATCGTACTTCAAAAGTATATGCAACATACCCATGTTTGAATAAGTTTATCTGGAGTTATGAAGGAGTATATTATGGAAGTAACTTGCAAATCCGTAATGGTGATATTTTTGTGATGCGTATGGCAGAAGTTTATTTGATTGCTGCCGAGGCTGAACAACATTTGGGTAATGGAACAAAAGCTGCAGGATATTTGAACACGCTTCGTGCCCGTGCGGCTCGTTCCGGAGTTTTGGAGTCGTCTTATAAGCTGACTACTGTCACCGAAGAAGATATCTACGATGAATATGCACGTGAACTTTGTGGAGAACATTCACGTTGGGCATTGTTGCAGCGTCATCAAGCATTCTCAACTCGTTTGGCGAAATATAACAAACGTGCTGCTTCCAGTTTTAAATCTTATAATATATGGCGTCCTATATCACAAACATTCCTTCAACAGATTGATAATGCTGAAGAATATGGAGACAATGGATATGGTACAACAGCTAAGTCTGGTTTGGACGGATTTTTACAATAACAATATAGATTAAATTTTAAATTAAGAGGGGATATGTCGTGATGATATGTCCCTTTTTTCTATATCTTTGTGTAATCGAACAGAACTTTTAAAAAGCGGAACTATGTTAGAAGAAATTTTAGCTTACAACAAGCAATTTGTTGAGAACAAGGGATACGAATCGTATATTACCAATAAATATCCCGATAAGAAAATAGCTATTCTTTCCTGTATGGATACCCGACTGACTGCTTTGCTGCCAGCAGCATTAGGAATTAAGAATGGCGATGTGAAAATGATAAAAAATGCAGGTGGCGTTATTTCCCATCCTTTCGGTAGCGTGATACGTAGTTTGCTTGTTGCTATTTTTGAGTTGGGGGTAGAGGAAATAATGGTGATTGCTCATTCTGATTGTGGAGCTTGCCATATGCATAGTGAAGAAATGCTCGAAAAAATGAAAGCACGCGGAATCAATCCGGATTATATTGACATGATGCGTTTCTGCGGAGTTGACTTTCATTCGTGGCTGGATGGTTTCGAAGATACGGAAAAGTCGGTGAGAGGAACAGTCGATTTTATTGTACGCCATCCTTTGATCCCTTCAGATGTGACAGTCTACGGATTTATTATTGATTCTACGACCGGGGAATTAACGCGGATTGTATAGATAATTAGATAGATAGGTAAATAGATAAACAGCTTTTTTAATCCCCTAAATATAGTGACGCTATCCTATCATGATAGTGACGCCATTCTTATTGTATAGTGTCGCTATGTCTGGAGGATAGTGACGTTATTTTGAAGACAAAAAAATAAGGCAGCTTTTTGTCGGCTGCCTTTATCTTTCTGCGGTTATATACTTTCTTTGACTGGTGCACTCGTTTGTGACAAATAGGGTGTCCGTACATCTCAATTTCTGCCTCACGGCTAGCTTTACGATTCGCTTTAACGTAATCGTCTTGTGTAATTCGCTTTTTCATAATGAAATTATTTCTCTGTGCAAAGATACAATATATTCTTCATTTAGTATAAACTTTTATTTCCTATTACGCTCGGTTTGCATTATCTTTGCATACATTAATCAAATGAAACCGGAAATAATATGGAAAATTTCAGTGAATTAATAAAGAACCGTCGTAGTATGCGGAAGTTCACCGATGAAGAATTGACACAAGATCAGGTCGTTACGTTGATGAAAGCTGCTTTGATGTCTCCTTCTTCCAAACGTAGTAATAGTTGGCAGTTTGTAGTGATTGATGATAAAGAGGTATTGAAAGAATTGTCTCATTGCAAGGAACAGGCTTCTTCATTCATTGCCGACGCAGCTTTGGCAATTGTGGTAATGGCCGATCCGTTGGCCAGTGATGTTTGGATTGAAGACGCTTCCATTGCTTCTATCATGATACAGTTGCAGGCTGAAGATCTTGGCTTGGGAAGTTGTTGGGTGCAGGTTCGCGAACGTTTCACTGCCACCGGAATGCCTTCCGATGAATTTGTCCATGGAATTTTGGATATTCCCTTGCAACTTCAGATTCTTTCTGTCATTGCTATCGGACATAAAGGGATGGAACGTAAACCTTTCAATGAAGAACATCTTCAATGGGAGAAAATTCATATTAACAAGTTCGGAGGAAAATAAGTATGGGAGCTGCTAAAGCGAATAATAGTAAAGATACCTATCTGGCTACTGCTGTTACCTTTATTGTAATCGGAGCACTTTTTCTGATCGATAAGCTGATTCATTTTTCTTCCATTGGGCTACCCTGGGTGATGAATAAGGACAATATGCTATTGTACGCCTCGATCTGTTTCCTTATTTTCAAACGCGATAAATCAATTGGTTTTGTGTTGCTTGGGCTTTGGTTAGTGATGAATATCGGTTTGGTCATGTCCTTATTGGGTTCGTTATCCGGATATCTGTTGCCATTGACACTGCTCATCATCGGAATCGTTTTATTCTGGTTTGCAAAACGATAAGAGAATAATGAAAAGAAGTATAGAAGATACACCGATCGTGTTTATCGGTGCAGGTAACTTGGCTACTAATCTGGCGAAAGCTCTTTATCGTAAAGGTTTCCGCATTGTACAGGTATATAGCCGGACTATGGAATCTGCCCGTACCTTAGCCGAGAAAGTAGAAGCTGAATATACAACAGATTTACAGGCAGTCTCCAAAGATGCAAAATTGTATATCGTATCGTTGAAAGATGATGCTTTAGTAGATTTGTTACCGCAGATAACAGAAGGAAAGCAAGCGTCTTTGTTGGTGCATACGGCAGGAAGCATTCCGATGAGCGTTTGGGAAGGGCATGCAGAACGTTACGGAGTATTTTATCCGATGCAGACATTCAGCAAACAACGTGAAGTTAAATTTCAGGAAGTGCCTTTCTTTGTTGAAGCGAAAAGGCCGGAAGACGTGGAATTGTTGAAGGCTGTTGCCGCCACACTTTCGGAAAAGGTCTACGAGGCTTCTTCCGAGCAACGTAAGAGCCTTCATTTGGCTGCTGTTTTTATCTGTAACTTCACCAATCACATGTATGCATTAGCAGCTGATTTGCTTGAAAAATACAACTTGCCTTTCGATGTCATGCTTCCGCTGATAGATGAAACAGCACGTAAAGTCCACGAATTGGCGCCACGTGATGCACAGACCGGACCCGCTGTTCGTTACGATGAGAATGTGATGAGTAATCATCTTGCCATGTTGGTAGATTCTCCGGCATTGCAGGAAATATATAAACTAATGAGCAAAAGTATCCATGAGCACCATCAATTATGATTTATCCCGTATCAAAGCTTTAGCTTTTGATGTGGACGGAGTATTGAGTTCGACAACCGTACCTTTGCATCCTTCCGGAGAACCGATGCGCACGGTGAATATCAAAGATGGGTACGCCATCCAGTTGGCTGTGAAAAAAGGACTTCACATAGCTATCATCACCGGTGGCCGGACAGAAGCGGTACGTATCCGTTTTGAGGGACTGGGAGTGAAGGATTTATACATGGGTTCTGCTGTGAAGATACATGATTATCGTGCTTTTCGTGATAAGTACGGATTGACCGATGATGAAATTCTATATATGGGTGATGACGTGCCGGATATTGAAGTGATGTGTGAGTGCGGACTGCCATGCTGCCCGAAAGATGCCGTGCCGGAAGTGAAATCCGTTGCAAAGTATATTTCTTATGCAGACGGTGGTCGTGGATGCGGACGTGATGTAGTGGAGCAGGTGCTGAAAGCTCACGGTCTATGGATGGTGGAAGACGCCTTCGGTTGGTAACTTAATCATAAATAATCGTTGTTTAATAACGAATAAAACCATGCTTGATAACTTAAATAAATATCAGATTATATTAGCTTCCAATTCTCCCCGTCGGAAAGAACTGATGTCGGGACTAGGAGTAGACTATGTAGTCAGAACATTGCCGGATGTAGACGAGTCATACCCGGATACATTGGTAGGTGCTGAAATACCTGAATATATTGCCCGTGAAAAGGCGGATGCCTACCGTACCATGATGAAGCCGGGAGAATTATTGATTACGGCAGATACCATAGTCTGGTTAGATGGGAAAGTACTTGGGAAACCGGAGGGTAGGGAAGGAGCCATTGAAATGCTTCGCGCTCTCTCGGGAAAATCTCATCAGGTTTTCACAGGGGTTTGCCTGACTACTACTGAGTGGCAAAAAAGCTTTACCGCTTCCTCCGAAGTATTGTTTGATGTCTTGTCGGAAGATGAAATCCTGTATTACGTAGATCGTTATCAGCCAATGGATAAGGCAGGAGCTTATGGCGTTCAGGAGTGGATCGGGTATATCGGGGTTAAATCAATTTCCGGTAGTTTCTATAATATTATGGGGCTTCCCATACAGAAACTGTACGGAGAGTTGAAAAAGCTGTAGTAAGTATCTTGAATATATCTGAATATATTAGTATCAGTGTAATTAACTTATTGATTACATGAAATACACAAGATATACTTAGTCCAATAATGCAAAAAGGCTACCTCAAAATAGAAAATGAGGCAGCCTTTTTCTGTATTTTTAAGCAGGAACATTTACTGAATATCCCAAACTGAAAGATGTGGAAGACTATAATAAATCCAACATCAGAGGAATATCTTCTTCCCGAATTCCTTGTGTGAGAAGAGCTTCTTCATCTTTATGGAACATTTCCAGGAATCGTTCCCGGTTTCCACTAGCCGTAATGGCTTTTCCATAGAAAACGGACGCTTTCTGAATATCTCCCATCACCCAGGCAACATGTCCTGCATTCATATAGTCAATAGCCAGAGGCTTTTGTTCTATTATTTTTTCATAATACTTCATCGCCTGTTCATGTTTCTGGCTGATAAATGAACACCATCCGATACCACGCCATGCCTTAATACAGTTGTTCTCGATGAAATCCAGTTTGAAGAAATAATTCAGTGCTTCTTCATATTGCCCCAATTCGGCCAGACAGCTACCGATATGGAAAGTCACATTGGTATCTTCCGGAGCAGCTTCTTCTACCTTCTTATAATAGGTGATTGCTACCTGGTAATTTCTGTTCAACCGATAACAAATAGCCAGATGGCGATTGTTCCAGATATTATCCGGTTTCAACGTGTCTGCTTTCAGGTAAGCCTGGATAGCTTCTGCATATTTCTTTCTTTTCTGCAATGCATAGCCAAACTTCTGGTAATATTCAGCACTCTCTCCTTCGAATCCGCCAATCGTTTCCAACTCTTCATAAATTTCAATAGCCTCGTCCCAACGTTCCTTTGACAGGTAGAAATCGGCAATGGGGAATAATACATCTTCCCAGTGCAATATATTGTCGAGTGCAGGGACATGATGAAGATCGAGCTTCTCTTTAAAAATATCTCTGAATTCACTCTTGCGCACACTAAGTTTGAAGAAACGATACAAATCGTGCAGGTACTGGTTGCTGACCGTTCCCGGACGTTCATTAAATTTCTTCATCGTCTCAACATTCGATTTCTCCGCCAATTCTGCGACCTGTTGTTCGTTTAATTGGCTCAACATCATATCTTGTTGTGATTGTGGCAATTGATGGATCGTGAAAAAGAGAGAGTACTTATCACTGTTACTGAAGAATCCCGATTGAAGAATTAAATCCAGTAGACTGCCTCCCTGATTTCCTGCCTGCTTCATTGCCTTGAGCACATTAGACTGTTGCTTGCTGAATGGATAAAACCAGTTATGCACCTCGCGGAAGAACGGATAGTTTTTCAAAGCCGCAAAAGTACTCATATATACATCTGCACCCTCCAACTGCAATTCGTTCATTTCACGCAATTTATCCCCCAGTCCGGATTTCTCGAATGCATCTTCCCAATCCGGATTCATGTCGTTGTTCTCTTCATCGCTTTCTTCAAAGCCGAACCGCATATTTTTCATGGAGGAAACATTCTTCAGCATTTCGGGAATAATCTCCTCCCTCATTTTTTTGTCAATCTTTTCCGTTTCCTGACATAATAGCATTTGGCGGTAAATGCGAGCGACATCTTCTCTGAATGAAGGAATTTCTTCCATGAGATCCACCCTTTTTATCAGTTCCGGATAGAAAGTAAGTCGGCTTCTGTAAATGTGGAAAATAATCATCGCACCAACCAATGCCCGTTGGCTGACGTTGACGTTGGGATGCTCGTAAGCATCAAGCAACCACATTATTTTTCGTAAGTCGAAACATTCCATCAAGCTCAATGTGAGGGCACTGACAAATAAGCATAAGTCGTCTCCCGGAAGTAATTCCGAGGCAAGCATGGCTTTTGCATCTTCCTCGTCTTCGGGAGTCCAGGCACTGTTTGTCCATGTTCTGATAAACATAAACTTGAGCGTGTCCTCATGCCGCTTTAATACTTCATCCATCTTTTCGTCAGACAGTAATCCACTGACTGCCAAGTCGTCATTAAAAGACTCCAGTATGTGTAATATGGTTTTAAGACCATAGTTTGACAAATCTGGCGATTTGGGAGTACGTCGTACTTCATGATAGTATCTTGATGAAGCGTTATCCAATATGAGCAAACGTGATTGGTCGGCAATTCCCCACGTGTCTGATACCATTTTCTGATACAGATTCCATCGTTCAGGGTCATTTGCTCCCTGTTTCATGTATTCCAGCATATATTTGTAGGAAGTCTGCAATTGTTCCAGGCGAGTGCGTAGATCCCAGTCAGGACACTGCCACAGCAGAGATTCCAACTGCATCAGAGCTTCCTTGAGCCTTTTCTCTTCAAGTAAGGTACGTATATATGCGTATTGTTCATTAATCGTTTTTTCGTTCATCATTATTTAATTATTTATTTTTTCCAATCCAGGTCAAACGTTTCCAGAGACCCTCAAAAGGACCATGTTTATGGTGTCGGAGCCACCACGAACAGAATACCATTTGTAATAGAACAAAAAGGATGCCAAAAAGGAAGCTATATGTGATTCCTAAATATCGTCCCAATTCGAATCCCCAATGATAGAACAAAAGAGAACCGAAAATGGATTGCCCGAGATAATTCGTTAAACTCATTTTACCATAAGATGTGAAACGCATAAAAAAACTGCGGTCTTTCACACGGTAGAAAGTCAACAGTAATCCTGTCACCAGTAATACCATGAAACTAAGGCTGCTGAATGAACTTAATATCAACTGTAGAGGAACAAGGACGGCACTCCGTTCGATGAATTCCGGCAACATATTGTTCAATCCGTAGATGGGGAAGAAGCAGAGAAGCGAAATGGCTAATGCTTTTAACCACAAGCGTTCGTTCTGTTCGCTATACAGGAAATATTTGCGGCGGCCAACCAGCATTCCGAATAGGAATAATCCCGGTGTTTGTAAGATACGTCCATGTTCCAAAGCCCAGGTCATGTTAGCCATTTGTCCTTCCCACATATTCATGCGGACTGTTTCAAGGAAGTTGCCATGTTTTTGTACGTCGAAAGCGATGCTGAAATAATAACCTGCCAAACTTTTACCTGCCACATAGTCAGGATTGCACAAGGCATAGATCAGTTTTGCCCAGTCGATAGGTTGAAGGATTAATAAAGTAGCAAAGATGGCAACTGTACGGTCACTCATCCGGCAGAATATCGGCAGGATAATTCCTAAAATCGCATACATGGTTAATATTTCGCCGGTAAAGAAAGCGGCATTGAATTGTCCTATAATGAATAGGATGAATAATCTCCATAAAAAACGCAGGCGGAAATCTTTCCCTCTCCGTTGTTGGTTATTGTCCTGAATATAGAAACTGAAACCGAAGAGCAAAGCAAATACAGCGTATGCTTTATTACTGAATGTGAAGAATAATCCTCTCCAGATAGCCTGATCGGTAAATTTCATCCATTCAAAAGGGACTTCTTCCGGGAAAGAATAGAAATTAAAGTGTTCGATGCTGTGCAAGAGGATGATCCCCATTACTGCCAATCCTCTTAATACGTCGGCCACGTCTATTCGGGCGTTGGTTTCGGCGATTTTGTGTTCCATGATTTTTGTTCTGTTATTAATAAGGTTTATATTTTATAATTATTTGATTCGACTTGCTTCAACTCTACTGCTTTAATCCTATTGTTAAGGTACTACTTACTATAGCCTTGATACTTTACTCTTGGAACTTAACCCTGATGCTTCGGCTCTAATACTTGATACCTAATACTTAAATTTAGTCCTTGAATTTAAAACCTCACTTGTACCTGTGCCTGTATCAGGTTGGAATCTTTTTGTCCGTCTCCTTTCTTATTACAAAAAGTGTATTGTGCCTGTAACCGGCATCTGGGATAAAACCAGTATTGTACGCCTGCAATATAGTTATTTTGTTTGAAATCTGCAGCTTTGTTCGGGTTGAAATAATCGAACGAAGCGATGAAATCGAAATTCCGGGCAAAACGCACGCTTCCTGTTGCATAGAAACCTTCACTTTTCACATTCCTGTCTTTTCCGGCAAGATATTCCGTACGCAGATTAAAAGTGGAAGTGGTGACAACCCCTCCTGCACTCCAGCGTCTCTTAGCGTAATTTTCTCCTACTTTGATTCCGGTATATTCAGAGTCAGCTATGGCGTGTCCTGTTCCGCGGATAAACGAACCACCTACGGACAACCATTTCAGCGGATTAACCATCAGATTACCGACCACATCTTTTTGACTGTTTTTGTCTTTGGTATTCAGTCCCTGTCCGTTCATTACAGCTACTTTATATTGTAGGAAGTCACGAAATAATTTCCCGTGAAGCATCATACCTATATCCCGTCCGGAAGTCATTCCGTAACATTTATCGCTGCCGCTTACTCCTGCCAGATAGCAGACAGATTGTGAATAGCAATTGATAAGTTCTACTGTAGTAGGAGACAATTCGTTTTCTATGGTATAAGGAACCTTGAATTCACCGATACGTGCCGTAAGTCCGGGGAGAAACTGATAATCGGTATACACTTCGAGTAACATGCCCCCGTTGTAGAAGTCGTACATAAAATCACAAGTCCACCGTTTGGTGATCTTTCCGTGTGCCATGAAAATGATTCGTTTGATGTCGAATGTGTTATCCGGATTCGCTGCATCGTCATAAGTGTATCCCAGTTGGGCATATCCGGAGAGACTAATCCGTTCTTTCAGTGTGTTGACAACTTGATTTAATGGTGTCTGCTCCTGTGCCAGGAGAGGATTTTGCATACTTGTAATGCATACTACAAAGGTTAAGAGTTGGAGTAGTGTTTTTCGCATGAGTTAGTTGTTATTTGATTTTGATTATAGTTGATACTGTGGGAATAAATGTAGTGTCAATCAGATTCTTTTCAGAGTAGGTTTGGGGTATTCGGTGGTTTTCTTTCAACCAGTGTATAGCCTTGTCTATCGCTTCAGCGGAGGGGCGTTTTGCTTTTTGATAATTGGGGAGGGCGACGAGTCCTGTCAGATTTTCGGGCACACCTATTTCTATCAATACTTGCTCCCATTCTTTCTGCGGATGCATTTTTATGTAATCTACTCCCAGGTTATATCCTGTGATGAGTAGCTCGATTTCTTCTCTCTTCTCGTTGAGCGCTTTTCGTGAAAAAGCGGTAGCGGTGAAATCGATACCCAACTCTTGCGTACTTACCAATGAACGATGTTTACTGTTCATGGCGATGGATGCGGCAGGGTCGGGTAGGAAAGAGGCATCAATTTGATTGTACTGCAACATTTGCAGACGGAGAGGAAGCTGGCCGATTTCCGGCATGTTTATTTCCGCATGCTTGATTCCGGCTTTGCTTAATAGCTGGTCGGTGGCATATTCGATAACTGTGTTGCGCGACACGGCGATATTCTTTTCCTTGAGCTGTTCCAGTTGGTTGATGTTACTTTCTTTGGAGACAATGAAGCAGAAATAACCATCATTCTTCAGGATGAATCCTAAATCAGTATGATGAATAGCTTGTAATGCTACCGCACTGGGATAGTCAGTAATCATGCCATCTATTTTCCGGGTTTGGAAAGCAGCGTCCCGGTCGTTGGCAGAGTTGAATGAAAGAATGGTCAAATCCAGTCCTAATGAGTCGTAAATGCCTTGCGTTTTGGCTATATGAAAAGGAAGTCCGTCCAGTGTAGGCATCATGCCCAGGGTAAGTGGTTGCAGTTCGGTTAGAGGTAAAAAAGAGCTGTCTCCTTTCTTACTCTGACAAGAGTAAAGGAAGAAAAGGATGAACCAAAAGAATAGTATCGGTCTTTTCATACCTCGTTTTTATAAATAAGAGGAATTCTGTTTTTATAAATAAGGGCAACTCTTTTCACAAAGAACTGCCCTTCTAATAATTAACTATGTGATTTTAACAATTATCTTATTCTTGAATAGCAGCGATACCCGGAAGAACTTTTCCTTCGATTGCTTCGAGCAATGCGCCACCACCAGTTGAAACATAAGATACACCGCTAGCCAAACCAAACTTGTTAACACAAGCTACAGAGTCGCCACCACCCACAAGTGAGAATGCGCCGTTCTTAGTTGCTTCAACGATTGCTTCACCTACTGCACGTGAGCCGTGAGTGAAGTTGTCGAATTCGAATACGCCTGTAGGACCGTTCCAAAGAATAGTCTTAGATTCTTTGATAACGTTAGCGAAGATTTCTTCAGTCTTAGGACCGATATCAAGACCTTCCCATCCGTCAGGAATTTCGTCAACAGCACAGAATTTAGTATTTGCATCGTTAGAGAATGCGTCAGCAATCTTAGCGTCAACAGCCAATACCAGGTTTACACCTTTTTCTTTTGCTTTCTTCATCAAATCCAAAGCCAGGTCAAGTTTGTCGTCCTCACAGATAGAGATACCGATTTTACCACCCATTGCTTTAGTAAATGTATAAGTCATACCACCGGCGATGATCAGGTTGTCCACCTTGCTCAACAGGTTTTCGATGATTTCGATTTTAGAAGAAACTTTAGAACCACCCATGATAGCAGTGAACGGACGTTTGATATCGTTCAATACTTTATCAACAGCTTTCACTTCTTTTTCCATCAAGTAACCGAACATCTTGTTGTTTACATCGAAATATTTAGCGATCAATGCTGTAGAAGCGTGTGCACGGTGAGCAGTACCGAATGCGTCGTTTACGTAGCAGTCAGCGTAAGAAGCCAATTTCTTGGTAAATTCTTTCTGGCTTTCTTTTACTGCTTTCTTAGCAGCAGCTTTTTCTTCGTCAGTTGCATCTTCTGCCAAACCTCTTGGTTTACCTTCTTCTTCAGCGTAGAAACGAAGGTTTTCGAGCAACAGCACTTCTCCCGGTTGCAGAGCAGCAGCTTTTACAGCAGCTTCTTCGCCCATGCAGTCGTTAGCGAACTGAACTTCAACGCCCAGCAATTCAGACAGATGCTTGATGATATGTTTCAAAGAGAATTTATCGGCAACGCCTTTCGGACGGCCCAGGTGAGAGCCAATGATGATGCTTCCGCCGTCTGCCAGAATCTTCTTCAAAGTAGGAAGAGCTGCACGCATACGAGTGTCATCTGTAATGTTGAAGTTTTCGTCCAGGGGTACATTGAAGTCCACGCGAACAAATGCCTTTTTACCGGCAAAATTGAATTTGTCAATTGTCTGCATAATACTCTATTTTTATTTAAAAGTGTTTTTAAAATTCTTCTTTTAGAACGACCGCAAAGTTACTATTTATTTCGGTTCCTTGCTATTAAATCGTTATTTATTCTTGGCTTTTGGTTCCTCTTTTGTAACTTTATAGGTGTTACAGAAATATTTGCACATCATTTGCAAACCACAGGTGTCACATTTGGGAGTACGTGCCTGACAAACGTAACGGCCGTGCAGGATGAGCCAGTGATGGGCAATCGGTATGAGCTTTTCCGGAATATTCTTCACCAGTTCTTTTTCCACGCTGAACGGGGTGGTGCAACTGTCCGGTACCAGTCCGATACGGTGGCTGACACGGAACACGTGTGTATCTACCGCCATTGCCGCTTTTTTGAATACAACCGACTGGATCACATTGGCAGTCTTTCTTCCTACACCGGGCAACTTTATCAGATCTTCCAGATTATCCGGCACCTCGCTATTGAAGTCATTCACCAGCATCTTTGCCATACCGACCAGATGTTTGGCTTTGTTGTTGGGATAAGACACGCTTCGTATATATTCGAAAATCACTTCCGGCGTAGTGGCAGCCAGTGCTTCCGGAGTCGGAAAATCTTTATACAAAGGAGGAGTGATGATATTCACCCGTTTGTCCGTACATTGTGCAGAAAGAATAACAGCGATCAGCAACTCATACGGATTGTTGTAATGCAGTTCGGTTTCGGCTACAGGTATGTTGTCCTGAAACCAGGCGATTACTTTCTCATAACGTTCTTTCTTTCTCATCGTAGCTTGTTTTTATGGTAATGAGGCGTCACTTTTAGTCTGAAATAGAGGGCGGAAACTACCGTCAGGCAGGCTCCGAAAAGATAGGCCTTATCAAATGTACTTATTTCTGCGATATATCCTCCCGTCAGCATACCGATACCGATTCCTACATCCCAGGAAGTGAGGTAGGTGGAAGTCGCTGTTCCCCGCTGACTGTTGGGGGCGAGGTTGACAAACAGCGTGTTAAATGCCGGAAACATAATTCCAAACCCGACACCCATTAATAATGCGATGCCAAAAAACAGTAGGGTACAGGCTGTATCATTCCATTGAATCAGATATACACAAGTTGAAAGCAGGAAGAAGCTGAAAACAACCAGGTATAATCCGGCAGCTATTACTTGCGTTATTTTTCCGCGATCCACCAGTTTTCCTGAAAAGATACGCGAGATGGCCATACCGACTGCCATAAAGGTGAAGAAGAATCCGGTTTGTGTGTTCAATCCTATTTGGCGGGCGTACATGGCAACATAGTTGGTCGTCATTCCGTAAGGGATGGAAAGTAACAGCAGACTAAGTCCGGCAGGCAGTCCTTTCATCAGGATAAAGCGGTCGAGCGAGATCGGTTCCCGTTTCACAGGAGGCTTGTAGGGCGTTTTAACCAGACTTGCGCATAGAAAACCTAAAATACAGGAACCGAATGCATAGCAGAATATCGTAGCAAAAGAAACTCCCGCATCATGCAGAAACAGTCCGAACATCGGTCCGATGGACATGGCTGTGTTGTTGGTAAGCCCGTAATAACCTAAGCCTTCCCCTCGCCGAGAAGAGGGCATAATGTCTATTACTACCGTGTTTCCGCCTACTGTGACCATTCCGAAAGAGACGCCATGAATGATTCGGAATATAATAAATAAGGTAAGGGAACCGGCAATTAAATATCCGCCGAACATCATCATAAAGATGAAGTAAGCAAACAGATAAAGAGGTTTTCGGGCAAACGTGTCGAGCAGATAACCGGAAAATGGACGGATACAGAGAGCTGCCACCGTGTAGCAGGAGAGGACAATGCCGATAGTGGAATTTCCAGCTTGGAAGAATTCGGATAAATAGAACGGCAAAACAGGAATCAGCAACCAGAAACCGAAGTATAGCAGGAAGTTGGCTGCCAAGATGAAACAATAACTGGGAGTAATGAGTCTATCCTTTGCCATAATGAATGATCGTTCAATCGACCGATTCGCATTGATTGGAAACCAACGCCGTTGGCCTGATTGGTCTGTTGATGAATATGCCAATGTCCCGATCACCGTCCGACGGTTTCATTGGGAACATTGGCATACTGGTAAATTTAGCACATTATTAATATGCCGCTTCGAATTCTTTTAGGAAGCGTGTATCGTTTTCAGAGAACATACGGAGGTCTTTCACCTGATATTTCAGGTTTGTGATACGCTCGATACCCATACCGAGGGCATAACCGCTGTATATTTTGCTGTCTATACCATTTGATTCAAGTACGTTCGGGTCTACCATACCGCAACCGAGGATTTCTACCCAGCCGGTGTGTTTACAGAACGGACATCCTTTACCGCCGCAGATATTACAGCTGATATCCATTTCCGCACTTGGTTCGGTAAACGGGAAGTAAGACGGACGCAGACGGATCTTTGTATCAGCACCGAACATTTCTTTGGCGAAGAGCAGCAATACCTGCTTCAAGTCGGTGAATGATACGTTTTTATCTACATACAGCGCTTCTACCTGATGGAAGAAACAGTGTGCGCGATAGCTGATAGCTTCGTTACGATATACACGTCCCGGACAGATGATGCGGATAGGAGGCTGTGAAGTTTCCATCACACGAGTCTGTACAGAAGAAGTATGTGTACGCAATACTACGTCCGGGTGAGCTTCGATAAAGAAAGTGTCCTGCATATCGCGTGCCGGATGGTCTTCGGCAAAGTTCAGTGCCGAGAACACGTGCCAGTCATCTTCAATTTCCGGACCTTCGGCAATGCTGAATCCCAGACGGGCAAAGATATCAATGATTTCGTTCTTTACAATGGTGAGCGGGTGGCGTGTACCGAGTTCCACAGGATAAGCCGAACGCGTCAAATCCAGTCCGTCACAATCGTTGTCCTGACTTTCAAACATTTCTTTCAGCGCGTTGATTTTGTCCTGCGCTTTTGTTTTCAGTTCATTCAGTCTCATGCCGACTTCTTTTTTCTGTTCGGCAGCTACATTACGGAAATCTGCCATTAAGTCGTTAATGGCTCCCTTCTTACTTAGGTATTTGATGCGGAGAGCTTCGAGTTCTTCGGCATTGGAGGCGTGTAAGGCTTCCACCTCTTTCAGAAGTTGTTCAATCTTAGCTATCATATTTTTGATGTATTGTTATTCAGTTTCTTAGTAAAAACCGTGCAAAGATATAATTTTATCACGAACCATCGAAATAATTTGTATCTTTGTTGCCGATATGTACCGAAAATCCGGCAACTTATGAAAAAGATTGTTTTCTGTCTTCTGCTTTTAACCTTTTCTTTTCGCCTTGCGGCCCAGATTGACTATTTGGAGCCGGTGAAACCTTTTTCCACTTATACAGGCGAGTTAGGCGAATATTATCGTAGTGTGTTTTCTTTACTTAATACGGGCTTCCAGAAACAGCCTTATGCGCGTTTTGCAGCTATCCCTTCCTTTTCGCCGGAGTATGCAATGTCGGTAGAGAAGAGGAATGGACGTTATACCCTGGTTTCGAACACATTATCGCGTACTTATTGGCAGGCAGAGAAGGGGACGGTGACGGTGGATACTAAATCGGTTGTCATTAGTGCTTCCCTATATCAGTCTTTAGGGGCTATCTTTCGTTTGGTGACAGAGCAGGTACAGGATTTGGACGGTTCTACGGCTGGTTTGGATGGAATTGTTTATTTTTTCTCTTCTACGGATGCTAAAGGTAAAGAGCAGATGGGACGTAAATGGTCGCCGGAAAAGGGAACGTTGATGGAACGTCTCGTGTTGGTTTGTCAGTCGGCTTATATGTTATCCCGAGGGGAAAATATTTCTGAACAGACGTTGGCAGTGGAGGCTGCTGCTTTATTAAAAGCATTGCAACAGCGCACCAAGGAAGAGCCGGATGCTTATAAGCGGCCGATGTATATCGGAATTTATCCGGTGGGTCCCCGTTCAAAGACACTTTCCGGAAGACAGGTGGAGGAACCTGCTCATTTCTCTGCGATGACTCCGGAAGAATATATTGCCAGTGAAATGGTTTATCCGTCAGGGCTTTTGGAGAAGAATGTTTCGGGTTATGCTTTATGTGAGTTTACTATTGATAAAGAAGGGGTTATCCTTCGTCCTCATATTCTACGTTCCACTCATCCGGAATTTGCAGAGGAGGCTCTCCGCATTGTCAAAGGAATGCCGAAATGGTCACCTGCATTGGTGGGAGGAAAGCCGGCGGATAGTAATTACACTCTTTATGTTCCTTTCCGTCCGCAACTCTATCGGAATAAATAAGCAACTTTGCATCTAAAGTCCGATTAATAAAAAAGAAATATTGCATTTATAAGTTGAACTTATACTCTCTCCAATAAATAAAAAAAATAAATTTGCTGTCATCTGTCACAGATTGTAACTTAACTGTTTGATTATGAAAAGTTAATGGCGTGACAGCAGCATGGTGATAGCACTGTGACGGCAATAATGCTGTCACTGCAAAGCTAAGAAGAGATAAACGCACTGCAAAGACGGTATGGTAGAGATGCATACCCAAATCAAGTAAAAATCACAGATGAAGTTTCATTGCCTGAATAGTATTAACCACAGGCAGATAAGCTATTTTATTTATTACCCCTGTACTTACGGGGCGGGACCTGCCTTGTAACCGATAGTTTCAAGCCTTGAAACTATTGGTTTTGCGGTTCGAAACTACAGTTTCATCGCTTTGAAACTTTAGTTTCTCTTGCTTGGAACTATTAGTTTCTTACTGATGAAACTATAGTTTCACACTGATGGAACTTTAGTTTCTCACCGATGAAACTATTCTCCCGTGTAGTTGTTTACTTATTTGTCTTATATAAAATTCTATTGTAACTAAAAAGCTTGTCATTTATTATCTTTCTTTTCAGAAAAAAGAAGTATATTTGCAATCAAGGACCGGACCTTTGACAGCCGGACTTGTATTTATAGGACATTTAATTTATCTAACAGGAAACTAGCAATTTTCAAACAGATGATAAATCAAATGTCCGTGCCAAGCTTATATCCCTATCGATATATAAGTTCTGGTGCGGGCATACTGTATTTTCATCTGTCGGTTTTGCTAGTACCGCTGTTGGGAAATATATGTATCGTTCGCACCTTTTTTATATCCGGTTGCGACGTATACATCTAAAAACAAACGAGTTATGGCAACAAAACAATGGATTGGTATTGAAGAAGCGGCAACCAAGTATCAGGTATCTACCAGACGTATTATTACTTGGTGTAAAAGGCAAGAGATTATTTATTCAGAAGTCGGCGATTATCTAATGCTTGATGAAAACAGTCTGACGGATTGTCTTGAACGAAATATCCGGTTCAGTCTTTCCGAAGAAGAACACAAACGCCGGATGGATGAGAAGATGAAGGAAAATGAAGAGGAATTTTTTCTACTTCAATCGCTGAAAGAGTTGACCCCATTGATCCGGTTAATAATAAAAGAGCTTGCCGGAATGATAAGGAATGATGAAAGACGACAACTATTTCTTTATACCGTCTTACAAGGAAATATTAAGGATTTTAGTGTCCGGAAACATATGAAATATCGTCAAGCACAGAAGGCATTTGAGGGACTTGTACAGGAAATAAAATCTCAAGCGGGATTCCTTAGGACTTATAAGGAAGAAAATATCCGTCTTAGAGCAACAGTACGGATGTATGAAATGAAATCCCGCCAAAATGGCTTTGATAATGATATGCTCATGAGAGAGGCGGAAGAAACGAATCCGGAAATTTTTATTCCCGAAGATATAAAAGCGGCAAAGGCTTTACTTGATACTCCTATCACAGAATTGAAATTCGATATTCGGTCGCAGCGGATCATTTCTGAAGCTGATATAAAAACACTTCGGGAACTGCTACAAATCACTTCTCAATATGGGTTTAGGAAGTTGCGTGATATGTTACGGAATTTCGGGCTGGTTTCACAAAAGAAAGTGGAAAAACGCTTGAAAGAGCTGAATGTACTGGACGTTGCCGGCAACTGCAATTTATATAGGTATCTGGATGAATGACACAGATTGGGCTGGAGTGTTTCTTTGATAGTATAATAACATGGCTGATTTCTTCAAAAATCATTAAAATAGAAAACTTTTCTTCGTTTGTATTGTCTTATAGCCATAAACTTTTAAAACGAAAACTTATGGATGATATGATTAACAGGCATGATTCGATAGCCGAGGAAAATATCGAGCCGAATGGTCGTCCGGCTAAGGACCAGTTTGAAGAATGGAGCGGCGAGGTTGCCGACCGTGCCGATGACGTATTCAAGAATGACAAGAAAGACGGTCCTATTAAAAACCGTGAGAAACGTATAAAAGAAATGGACGAAGTGATTAAAAAGGACCTTGAATAAAGGTCCTTTTTTGTTTTCTGCGATACGGAAAGAAAGTACAGAAAGATGCATACGGATGAATAAAAATAAGAAATTATACTATCATCCAGTAAATCAATATAGGTATTAAAATTCCTATTATCGTTAGAATTCCGCCGATGCCCCACAATCCCTTTTTCCCGGGAACAATCAGTAACCCGGTGATGAGCAAAATAAACATGAGTAAGAGGAATGCATCGGAGGTTATTGTCCATAAAGAACCCGGATTGCGATGTAGCTTATTCAATGCGGTTAGGAAAGCAGGACGATGCATTTCTTTAATAAATGCTTGCTGGCTGGTTGCATCCAACTTGATTACCAATTGTTCTTTGCCAAAGATGGTCAGTTTGTTTTTACTGAGGCTGAAACGGTTATACAGGTCGGGATTGCATGAGAGATCGGAGATAATCTTTCGTGCATCGGCTTCTGTAAAATCGTCTTTATTGGCAGGGAGCTGGAATATATAGTCCACCGTACGTTCCTTTTTCTGATTCATGAATGTAAATTCTTTCCGGTGGTTGAGCAGGAAGCCGGAAAGGAGATAGACAAACAGGATGCCTGCACAAATGAAAGATACATAACGGTGCGTTAAACGTAAGTATTTGAGCGTTTTGGGAGATAACATTTTTATATAGAATTTACTAAGTTAGTGAATGTCCAATTCGTCTAATATGTATTGGGAACGTGAATATTGCTCCAAAGTCCATAACACATAGCGGATATCTACTGCGATGTTACGACTTTTCTCATTTCCTACAGTTTCGTAGTCGGAACTAAGTCCCTGCCAGATACGGTCGAAGTTGATACCCACCACTTCTCCTTTGGCATTCAATACCGGACTGCCCGAACTACCAGAAGTGGTATGTGCATCTGTCAGGAAACAACAGGTGGGTGTCACTTTCTGGCTAAAGTAGTTACTGGGTTGGCGGTGTTCGATGAGTTTGACGAAACGTGCCGGCAGATTGAAGTCCTTGTTTCCGGCATAAAGGCGATGACGGCTGAGCATTCCGTCAACAGTTGTAAATGGAGTATAGATGACTCCTTCGCTGGGAACGGCTGCCTTTACTTTTCCCGTAGAATAACGCAGGGTGCGGTTGGCGTCAAATGCAATTTGTGTCCCCTTGTTCTTTTCAGCGTATGCTTGCAGATACAAAGAGTAGAGTTTCATGTTTTTATTCTGATACGCTTGTTTCAAACGGTTTATTTTTTCTACATACACCAGATAGAAACCGAGTGACAACTGATACAGCCCATCTTGTGACAGTGCAGCTGTTCCTTGTGTCGGTACACTGTCCAGAAGTGCGAGCATACTTTCTTGATTACGCAGGGGGGAATGATCGTACAGGCTGTCTATATAGGCAGAAAGATGTTGAGGGTAATGCTTTTCTACCTTTTTCAATGCTGTGGAGTAGAAAATAGAATCTACGTGATCCAGATAATAAGCCAACATCTTTTTCATGATATATTTGTCGTCTTCAGGTCTGAAATCACGATAGAATGCTACGGTAAGCGGTTTCAGTTTGCGGATTTCTCCTTTCATGGCAGTCTTTACATTCTTGCTTTTTCTTTGTTCCATTTGCACCAGTTTTTCAAATTTTCCGGCAAAAGGAATGACGTTGGCACCATAAAGTGCGACTTCGCGAAACATCTGGTCTGTGAAGTTCAGTTGGGTAAGACGTTCGTAGTTTGCTTTCATATCATCGAGCAATGTTGCCCCGTAGCGTTGCGTACGGGTGTCATCAGACAGAATCCATCCTGTCATCGCCTGTTCCTCCTGCTGTTTCCGGGCAATGATGCCGGATTCTTTCACACCACTGATCTCACCAATTGATTTTAGATAGACATTAGCAGCGCTTCCGGCCTTAATGTTATAGTAGGAATAAAGCGAGTCGGCAGCCGTTTCTTTACGTTGTGTGTAGAAGTCGAGCTTGATTTTGGCAATATCTGCTTCTGCTTGCGTGTCTTTGAATACAATTTTCTCAAGGGCAAACGAAGGGACATATTGCCTTGTTTGTGCAGGATAGCCGGCAACCATTACAAAATCATCGGGTTTCACTCCTTTGGTAGAGATAGACAAATGAGCGTCGGGTTGATAGGGGCGGTTCTGCTTGTTGTAGGCTGCCGGTTGATTTTTATCGTTGGCATAAACGCGCAAGATGGCGAAATCGGCAGAGTAACGGGGCCATTGCCAGTTGTCTGTGTCGCCTCCGAATTTCCCTATCGAGATGGGGGGAGCGGCTACGATACGCACATCCTTGAAGCAGCGGAAGACAGCCAGGATGTATTGTCTGCCACCAAATAAGGAGTAGATTTTTCCTTCTACACCACGACCTTTGGCTTGGGATTTGACAATTTTATTCCCGTTCTCGTTGATCTTTTGGGTAAGTGCCTGATCGGTAAGATTTCCGGTATCTTGTGTTATTTCCGTCGTTACGTCTTTGATAGTGATTAATTGATTGACCTGTAAATTCGGAAGATAAGTCTCTTCGCTGCGTTGGGTAGCCCAGCAGCCATGCTTCACGTAATCGTGGTTTGCATCGGAGATATGTTCGAGATAACGTGCGACACAGTGGAAGTTGGTCAATACCAGTCCTTCACCGGAGATGAAAGAGGCACTGGCAGAGGGAGAAAATGTACTGTTGTCATAACTTAATGAAAGGGTAGCATTCGACAGACACGACTGGTTGATGTCGTAAATATCTTTTTCACTAAGGCGCAATCCCTGTTTTTTCATTGCCTGATGTACTTTTCCTTGTATTTGAGTAGGCAGCCAGAAGCCTCCATCGGCATGCACGGGCTGTATGCACAACAGGCAGAGGAGGTAGAAGGCGGAAATAATGGTAGTTAGCTTCATTGTATTTTGTTTTTTAAATAATTATTCCAGGTAGAAGGATTAGTTGTTAACTGTTCGCGGATGCGGGTAAGATGCTCGCTGACCGTAGGGGAGAAGAGTACACTGAAAGAGGAGGTACGTGCTTCTGTTAGCAATGATTGCAAGGTCTGGAGATAGCTTTCCTGCAAATGTCGTGTGAATATGTCCGGTGTCTTGTCCGTAAAAAGATAGTTGGCAGAGACTTCCAGATAATGGGCGTAGGTAAATCCTGCTGGTGTTTCGTTCGAAGAGATTCGTTCGGCAATGATTCTGCCAAACATCTTTTCAATAATTGTCTTTTGTGCTTTTATGATGGCTTCGGTTGGGTTGCCGGCATATTTGCATACGGCATCCGTCCGTAGGAAGTTGTATCCGCCAAGCAGTTCTTTCCAAAGAAATTCGACAGCTTTTCCGGATACTTCATCGGAGAAACCAATAAAAGGAATCACACGTTCCAGATGGTCGAAATAGGCTTGCTGCAAATCGGTATAGGTGGCGGGCATCTCCTCAAACGGGTTATCTGTCAGACGTTTTTTGTTCCATTCCGGCAATTGCGTCAATATTTGTTGAAGGTTGCGGATTCCGTAGGTTGCCGATGCGACGGGGTCATTACCGAGATCGGAGGTTTGAACGGTAGGATCAGTGGGAATGGTGCTCGGTGCCATGCGTCCGCAATGATACATGGGGTCGTTTTGTTTTTCATCTATCCATCCGGCTACAGTTCGGGTGTTCTCGCGGGAGAGATAGGCGTATCCGATACGGATGGCGTATCGGTCGTATACTCCCAACAGGGGAGGTAATACGTAACGGACGCCGTCTCCCGGTTGGGCGACATAATTGAACCGGGCATAATCCATGATGGACGGGGTGGTGCCGTAACGTTCTGTAAATTCCGGACGACGCAGGTCTTCTGTATTATGGGCATACGAGGCTTTGAAATTATGTTCCAGTCCGAGGCAGTGACCTATCTCATGGGCGGCGGCGTAACGGATTAATTGTGCCGTTATGTCATCCGGTAGTGTTTTCGTGCGTGCCGCAGGATGGTAGGCTGATGTTTGCAGGAAATACCATTTGCGTAGCAGGGCTATGACATTACTGTGAAACAATACGTCTGCTTGCAGAATTTCTCCTGAACGCGGGTCTACCCAGTGTTTTCCCATTGCGTTCGGGAAATCGCTGACTACATATCGGAAACAGTTGAAACGTATATCGTTCGGATCGAACTCCGGTCCGGCTTCGGCGTATGTCTTTGCTTGCATAACTTCTTTAAAGCCAATCTCTTCGAATGCTTTGTTCCAATCCAGTATTCCTTTGCGTATGGCTTTTTTCCAAAGAGGAGGGAAGGCATCGTCTATATAAAAAACGATGGGTTGTTGAGGCTTCACTTGTTTGCCTTGCAAATAACTGCGTACATCTTTAGGAGAGGGGACAATCCGGAAGCGGGTGATGTAGTTTTCCGCTGCGATTGAGGGAGTATCGAAGTTGAATTTCCGTTTAGGGATATTGTCATATCCTACCCGGGCATCGTGTATACGTGGTTGCATAGGTTGCTCAGGCAGTAGTAACAGCGATTTCCGTATGGTAGTGAGGAAAGGTTGGGTGGTTCCTTCAAAACCATACTGTACGCTGACTTCCAGGTTCTTTTCGTGGACGTCTACCTGAAGTATTTTATTGAGTTGGGGCAGGGAGCGTCCTGGTGACGTTTTCCCTCCAAAGGGGTCTACACCTTCTATGGGCTCACTAAGAAATTTGCTCCAGTTTACAACAATCGAGCTGTCTGTCTCCTGTTCTATTTTCCAGGATTCCGCTATGGGAGTGATAGCATTGCGCGCATAGGCCGGATATGAAAGATGAGTTGTGTCCTCACATAAGTTTTTGGAGTCGGGACGTAATAGATATAACTGTTCTTTGTCATATTTCAAACGTATCCATACCGGATCATAAAGTCGCTGGCCTGCATAAAGTTTAACTTTATTATTGGGAGAACTGACGGTCATCACACGGGCTGCTAACAGAAAATCCCGGTTTATCAACCGTTTGGGTATTTCTACAAAACATCCTTTAGCGTTTTGCCGGATGTGAAACATGGGGGCAGAGTTACCCCAAAGGAGGGTGGGAAAGAGCAGCAGGAGTAGCAACCGAAGTTTGTTATTGGCAATTCTCATCATGATTGGTGTAAATTATCTGGTTGGTTTTTGTGGGGTGAGGAAGGTTAATGGTACAATCCGAGACTTATTCCGAACATTTTGGAATCGGTTTTCTTGTCGGTCTTCAGATATGCTCCTGTGGCTTTGACGAACCACACGTTGGTGTGTTTCTTTATAGTTACAGGCATTTGATATTGTATTTGAAGTTTTCCGTGCGCATACGATGCTCCATAATAGGTCATGTCGGGTAAAAGCACACTTTGGGCGTATTCAGTGGACGGATCGTTGAGTGACAGGTCCGATGATAGCGAAATGTGATATCCGGCTTCTGCTTCTATCCATAATGAACGGTTGTTTTTGCGCAGGAATGAATATCCGCCCTCCATGCAGATAGTTGCCTGTCGGACTGTAAGCGATGAAGACGGAAGATTGTATTGATCTTCTACCGATTGAAAATAGGCGCGTGCGCCTGCGTAGGCTGTGGCTTCTCCGGTGTGATGATTACTCCACAACAGGCGGTAGTGCAGATTGGCATTGAGTAAATCGACGGTGTAACGTTCGTCGTACGTGAGAAGTGTGTTCCAGTAGGAAGATTCGATACCTGTTACCGGATCTTTTTCTATTATTTTTTCCTGACGGTATTCGTCGGCTTTTCCGGTCTGATAGTTAATGGAAATGTCGATGATGTGTTCTGTGCGTCCGGATTTGATCCGGTTCATAGAAAGCAAGTTGTAGGTGGTGGTGTGATATTTTCCCGGTGAATATTTGATGTCTCCCCATACGTCTTCGTTGCCTTTGGCGTATGAAAGGGTAGTAAGTGTTTGAATCCGTTCGTTTTTATATTGATAAGACAATTCACCGCCAAATTCATGGTTGACGAATTCACGTTCAAAACCGGAGTAACCACCAGTGGTACCATCAGTATTTTCCATTCCGGTGAAGGTGTAGTATTTGAGGTTCGGATCGGTTTGTACGGTGGTGATGTTAGGGATTTTTTCTTTTCTGCGATGGTAATAACCGCTAAGACCCAGCGAGTGTTTGTTCCACGTGTAGGTGACGGCAGGAGTCAGTTGATAGTCTGCCAGATTGGTGCGTGAACGGGGGTCTTTCAGTCGGGAAAGATCTCCTACTTTATAATCCAGTCGTGCGCCGAAAGTGAAGTTTTTGATAGGCAGAGTGGCTAACGCTGCCGAGAGGTCGAAGTTCTGGAAGTCGTACTTTCCTTTGATGGAGCTTCCTGAAAAGTAAGGATTGGAGTGGTGGCTACGCAATACGTCGCTCCATGAACGGTTGAATTGCCGTCCCATGTCAAAGGTAAAACGCCCGTATCCGTAGAGATATTTTCCAATTTTTTGGTATCGTTCCGAAGTGAACAATAATTTGTTTTGCTCATCACCGTCCTGAACCCGATAGTGTGTGCCTTGCTGATGAGAGAATTCGAAATAACTGATTCCCCGGTTGGTCAGCGTATCCAAAGAGAGCCCGGCAGGATTCAGGGTACGTCTCCATAACTGGGTAGCATCGGCGTACTCGTATTTTTCTTTTGTCTGTAATTCGATATCTTGGGCATGTATGCACAGTGCAGTTACCATCAGACCGGTAAAGAGTATATATCGATGGTTCATCATCATTTCTGAATTGGTTTAATTATTTCGTGAAGTAGTTGAAGAGACTGTACCGGAAGGTTATATGTTCTTGGGGCACAGTCTCTTTTATTTTCTATTATTTGTATTCCCTCGGTTTGATTTCAGTTGATACGGCAAAATCGTTACTGCTGTTATTGGTATCAGCAAGAATGGTGCGCCCGTTTTCTGTCTTGGCTGTTTTGCGGTAGACTACTTCTCCGGTATATCCGGTGGTAGCCTCCGTGTATTGATAGCCTGCATCAATGTAGTTGTAAAGACGTTTGGAATTTTTATCTACTCCCGTACTTTTGTTTTTCAAACATTCTACACCATCCATTATGTATTTTACAGGGGTTTTGACAAACTTGCTTCCTTTATCTTTACCGTCAACGTATACAGTTTCCCATGAGGTTACATCTTCATCCGTACTGAATAATACAACAGAACAGGGACCACCTTGTACCAGATTCATATTACTGATTGTGGGAAATGTTGTATATATCAGTTCTACAGCCGGGGTTGCAGGATTGTTGGTTGTTTTCCCTTGCGTATCTTTAGCTTCAAAGTCGGCTTTGGATAAATCTACTTCATTATTTCCTGTATGGTCGATGGCACTATTGGCAACGATTATCGAGGCTCCCGGTGCAACTTCTGTGACTCCATTAGATGGGAAACGATAAATCTGTTTTAGGTAGATATATTCCGGTGTGGAGCCAAGCGTATATGCAGGAGTACTTTCCGACTCTACCAGTCCGAAATAAAGTCCGGCTATATCAACGGTTTGGTCCGAGTTATTAAAGAACTCAATGTACTTTCCTGCCAGATAATTTTTATTATTGTTGTCTTTGGTTCCTGCATAGTAAACTTTGCTGATAACAATTGATTGTTTGGCAGAAATACTTGTTTGAAGTTCGATGGTTGTTGACGAGCCGACAGTATATTTCAATAGACTGCCGGAAATCACATAATTTTCATTTTGCGGATCGTTGCCTGTCATTTCTTCATATTCTTCTGCAGTGATTTCGCAGGAAGTAGAGATGTCATACAAATCGGGAATCACTCCTTCGAAAGTGGCTATACCTTTTTCGTTTGTAATGGCAGTGTATTTACCCATTGTAACAGTGTGCCCTGTATATAGAATGTCGGACTTGAATCCTTCGGGCATGGATACTTTCACTTGTACGGTCAATGCTTGTGTGGCATTGTCGTCAGAGGAACATGCAGCCATGATAACTGTGACAGCCGCAAACATCATTTTTGTAATAAAAGAAATTGTTCTATTCATATTGTGATTTATAAATTAAAGAATAATTCGACACCAAAACTGAAATTACCTGTATTACGCTGTACTAGCGTGTTGGAGGTAGAGTTTTTGAGAAAAGGTTCGTAAAAGAGTATGTTGTTGGCATAGAATGAAATGCCGCCTATATTGCCCAGCTCCTTGGTGAGGCGTCCCGCCATTAACCATGTAATAGGGGCTTTGCTTGGCACATTGTCTTTAGGATTCTTGCGTTGGCTTTTCAATGATACCCCTTTTATTTTGTAGTTCTCATCTGCCAGCATATCTGCTGTTATTTCATGATAAGAGAGGTCTGTGTCTATCCATCCGATGGGGTCCATCGGAGGATTGTTGCTCTTGGAATAATTGTACCAGATGGCTTGTGTTGAGAACGAAGCTACCATACGCAGTGCCGGGATATTGGTCACAATCCGCAGAGTGTTCGTAAAGCGGCGGTAAGTGCTATAGTTTAGCCCGGATGGATATACAATTTTGAATGGAATGGTATTGGTTACCTGATATTCAGTAGGTAGATCGGTAGGATTGCTACTGTTGATGTCTGTAGAGTAAGTCTTGGATTCCATATATGCTCCTGACAGATAGAATGAAGTGTGCAGTGCCGGAATCTCGCCGAAGTCAAAGTCCATTTCTATCCCTTTATTGATAGAGACATTCGTGTTTCCTATTTTACCGGTCGTACTGAGTACAAGGTCCGTGCGTTCTGGATTATCCCAATCTATTTTTGTGGCTTGTCCAGGAGTGATAATCAGTCCTTTTTCCGCAGAATAATAGTTGGCTGTATACGTAAAATATTCTGTGGCCGATCCGAATCCGTTAGCGGTTTTATCATGATAACCGATGAGGCTTAATTTATGCTTGTCCGATAACTTTATGTCGAACCCTGCCTCCCATTTGCGATTGGTCGCATTCTTCAATCCTTTAGTTCGTTGCACGTTGTACACTTGGGTGTGGTACATTAATATTTGTCCGACTTTGTCGTCTTGAGGCATATAATTGGCAGCTACACGGTCGATGTACTTTTTGTCGGGATAGAGATAATCCAAACCGGGAGTTTTTGAGTTGAGTCCGAATCCTCCACGGATATTTAGCCATTTGTTGACGGAGAATGAAGCATTTACACGAGGAGAGAAAGAAAAGGTTGCTTCATCCGCCCACGGCTGTAAAGTGGTGAAACGTCCGCCTAACTGTATTTTCAGAAATCTGTTTTCTGATATATCCCAACGGAAGTTATCTTCTATGTAAGCGGCCATCTGATGGATGCTCGGAATATCGGAGAAAGGACGGGGACGTCCGTTACTGTTGGGTTGCAATGGGTAACGGTCGTCATCATTATAATATCCGCGGGCATTATTCCAGTCGTAGTGGTATTCCACTCCCATTTTGAAGTTCTGATATGTTTTCTTTGATTTTACGAAGAACGTGTTGCTGACTTTGGCATATACATTTCCGGGACGGCTAAGGGAACCTCCGCTTGCCTGATAGGAGCTTTGCTCGAAAGGCACATTATAATACCCTGTTTCTGTGGCAGTAAGTATCGGTAGCAACCCGGACGAATTGGCAACAATGGCGCTCTTTTCCATCTCTGTTTGAGTATAGCTGACACCTAATGTGTAATTAACAGTACGTGAGAATGGTTTATTAATTGATAGTTTGCCATTATGGCTTAGTGAGAACAGCTGGTTGCGATTCTTTTGAAAAGTGCCGTCGTCAATGGCATCCGGGTCTTTTCCATTCCAGTCTTTGCCCATCATGTAACGTACCTTTGTGTCTGTATGCCAGATACGTGAAAAATCTTTGCTGTATCCCAAGCTAAAGGTGTAACGGTCGAATGACTTTGTTTTCTGGCGTGGATCTCCCCATGCTTGTGCATAGTCGAGATTGAAATTCAGGATACCGGCATCTTTGTTTAAACGTAATCCTTTACCGAGCGAGTAATTCATTGTTCCGGGATTTATCTTTCCCTTGATCTGCCAGGGAGTTTGTCCGATTTTGGAATGAACAACTACAAGTCCGGAGGTTAAATCACCGTATTCGGCAGAAGGAATACCACGGATTATTTCTACGGATTCAATATCGTCCGCACTAATTTGGCGTAAGTCTGTTCCGACAAATGCGGTACTTGAAAATCCTCCTTGCGATAGTGTACCATTGTTGGACATGGGAACTCCGTCCATTATGATACTCGAACCGAAGGCATTGGTGTTATTGTTAACAAGAGTACGGAGCTGTACATTGGAACGGGATGTCAGATCTGTATTTTTCATTAAGTGCCCCGGTATGAGTTGCATCACGTCATCAAGGCTCATAGCCTGTAAATGGTCTATCGCTTGTCTGCCTATAATGGAGCTGGTAGATTCTCCGGCCGCATTTTGTTTTGCTACCACTACTACCTCTTTCAAAGCTAGCGAAGTGGGAGACATGCGGATCGTCAGATCCAGGTTTTGTTCAACGTTGATTTCCCGTTGCACAGTCTCGAAGCCTACATACGAAATATTTAATATGTATTTTCCTGTGGGGACGTTTTTTAGTACTGCCTTTCCCTCCATGTCGGTTGCGGCATAAGCTCCTAGCGGATTGAGAACGCAGGTTGCCATTGGTAGCGGCTGTTTGTTTCCCCTTTCCAACAACAGGATATGGATGTCATGAGTGGTGGTTTGCTTTTGAGCAGGATAGAGTAGAATAACGGATTCATTGATTTCGTACGTCAGTCCTATTTGCTTGCAAAGGTTGTTGAGTAAAGTGCTCAATGATGTCCCTTGCGGATAATTGAGTGTTACAGTCTGTTGGCTATTAATATTCTTCTCTTCATAGACAAAATGTACATTGGCAGCTTGCCGAATCTGGGTCAGTGTGGTACGTACCGGGATATTCCGTACTGATATGACCACATTTTGGTTTTGTGCCGATACATTGGCGGCAAACAGGATAATGGCTACTGTTTGCATCATCCGGATTAAAAGATATTTTTTCATATTTGAACAACGCTTTTTCCTGTTTAATATTGGGGACGGTTCTCTGTTATCTCAATAACATTTCCTTTCTGTCTGAAGTGTACATTAGAAACTTTGGATAATATATCTACTGCTTTTTGTAATGGTTGGTCGCGGAAGATGACTCCTGCAAACTTTCGTTCACGCAATTGCGGGTCGGCAAAGGTCATGTTAACGTTATACCAGCGCGAAAGTTGTTGCACAATAGTTTCCAGTGACGTATCGGTATATTCGTATATACCGTTTGCCCAGGAAGTATATTCCTGTACCTGAACTGTTTGTGTATTAATTGTTTTTGATTGTATGACAGCTTGTTCACCGGGTGAAAGAGATTTTTGTTCTGTCCCTTTCTTTTCCTCGCAGTATACTTTTACGGCTCCTTCTTCCAAGGTTACGGTAGTTTGATTCTTCTCGTAAGTATTGACATTAAACCGTGTTCCTACTACTTCTACTATACCGTACGGGGTATGTACAATGAAAGGATGGAGCGTATCTTTGGCAACTTCAAAGAGAGCTTCTCCTGTGAGGTAGACTTCTCTTTTATTACCGGTAAAAGAAACGGGATAAGTAAGACGGCTTTCGGCATTGGCGTGTACGCGTGTACCGTCTGAAAGCACGAGTTTATATTCTCCTCCTCTGGGTACATTTAAAATATGCTTTTCTGCATTCTTTTGTATACTCGTTTGAGTGTCGTATCTTAATTCTTTTTCTGTATTTTGAGCAACTTGCATGCCGTTTGCATTGAATATGGATTTATCTTGCGACAGCAGGTCGTAAGATTCTCCGTTATTTACAAACAGGGTTGCTTTCTGTTCCCCTCTGTGTGCAAATAGAGATTGGTCATATTCTGTGAGTGTGTAAAAACTGAAAGCTGCTATTAACAGGCAGGCAGCGGCAGTGCTGCTCCAATAGGTGTACATTCGTATCCGTTTACGGTGGCGGATGCGTTGCTGGATTGATTCCCATGCTTGTGCTTCATCGCATTGTGCCGCAAATTCATTTACCCGTTTCAACCGGTACCAGTTGAGCAAAGTAATCAGATTTTTCTCCGTTTTATTATGGTCTTCTTGATTCATCTTTTCTCTCGTTTTATTATATGATCCGGAATTGTGTAAAATGGGTGTCAAAAACGAGAGACTTTTTTTCTTGGAAGATTTATGATAGGTTTATCAAGAATAAAGATACTAGAAGTAATTTCTCGTTTTTACGCAGTTTCTTCATCGCTCTGGCAAGATAAGTCTTTAATGTATTGACGCTGATATGCAGTTCACTGGCTACTGCTTTATAGCTTTTGTTTTCAATAACGACACCATAGAGTGCTTTCTTTTCTTGTTCGGGCAATGCTGCTAAAGCTTTTTCCAACTCCTTTTCTTTTTGTTCACGTTCATTCTCTTCAAGGCTTTCACATATATATAGGTATTCTTCTTCGTTGAGAAGAATATCGCTGGAGTCTATCTTTTCTCGTTTTTCAATGAATTTCAGTGATGCATTGCGAATACAGAGATAGGCATATCCTTTCAGATTGTCAGTAATGGTTTTATAGAGCTTCTTTTCCCAAAATGAAATAAAAAAACTTTGAACGATATCTTCGGATTCGGAAAAGTCATCCGTAATCTGTACTGCATACATACATAAACGGATATAGTAACGCTGAAAGAAAAGGTTGAAGGCCCTCTCTTTATCCGTACTGAATAGACTTACTAATTCTTTATCCGTTAAATGATTCATTTTTATAATAGAATTATGCAATGCAAAATAACATAAAAATATTAAGATATAATACTTCTTGTTTATGTTTTTATGATAAAACGTCATTGAAATACCTATTTGTAGGTATTCGATATCTTTTTGAAAGTGTAGATGTTCAGTCGGAAATGCAGCTGTAAGGCCGGAAACATGGGAGATTTAGGCGTTTTTTTCTATGAGTTTTTCTTTTGAAGGGAATAGAGGGATGGAATAGTTATAAAAAAAGAAAAAAGAGTTCTGTTTTAGAACCCTTCTGCGATGTTTGTGGAGCGTATCGGACTCGAACCGATCACCTTAACACTGCCAGTGTTACGCTCTAGCCAGATGAGCTAACGCCCCTTTTTTGTCTTATATGATAACGTTTGTAAACGAATCTTTTTTGTTGCCGCAAATATAATGCATTATTCTGAAATAATTGCTATGTTTGCGGTAAATAATAGTATGAAATTAAGATATGCTGATTTATAATACAACTTTTCAAGTGGACGAGGATGTTCACGACAATTTCATGATTTGGATAAAAGAAAGTTATATCCCTGAAGTACAGAAACACGGTACGTTGAAGGCACCGCGCATTTGCAGGATATTAAGTCATCGGGAAGAAGGAAGTGCGTATTCTTTGCAATGGGAGGTGGAAAGCAGTGGGTTACTGCATCGTTGGCATTTGGAACAGGGAGTACGTTTGAATGACGAACTGGCAAAAATATTTAAAGATAAAGTGATCGGGTTTCCGACCTTGATGGAGGTGATAGAGTGATTCAACCGGTAAAAGAAAAGATAATCCTGGGGATTGACCCCGGTACGACAATCATGGGATACGGTGTTCTAAGAGTGAAAGGAACCAAGCCTGAAATGATTGCGATGGGGATTATCGACTTGCGTAAATTTGCCAACCACTATCTGAAACTTCGCCATATCCATGAACGGGTATTGAGTATTATTGAAAGTTATCTGCCTGATGAGCTGGCTATTGAAGCGCCTTTCTTCGGTAAAAATGTACAATCGATGTTGAAGTTGGGCCGTGCACAGGGGGTAGCGATGGCAGTGGCGTTGAGCCGGGACATTCCGATTACGGAATATGCTCCTTTGAAGATAAAGATGGCTATCACCGGAAACGGGCAGGCATCCAAAGAACAGGTAGCGGATATGTTGCAGCGGATGTTGCGCTTTCCCAAAGAGGATATGCCTACTTTTATGGATGCAACAGACGGATTGGCAGCAGCCTATTGTCATTTCCTGCAAATGGGGCGGCCGACCATGGAAAAAGGTTATAATAGCTGGAAGGATTTTATAGCGAAGAATCCGGATAAGGTGAAGTAAAGCGACTGATTATAGGGATAGATATAAAGGAAATATCTAGGGGAGGTTTAAATGAAGATGGGAAGTAATTATTTAGCAATATTAGGGGTGACTACAGTGACAACAGTAATGAGCTGCTCCCCTGCGAAAAAGGAATATGCTTCTTTTGAGCTGTATCCGGTTCGTACGGGAAGTCTTACGGAAATGGAATATACGCCGTTGGCAACCAAATTTTATCTTTGGTCACCAACTGCAGAAGAAGTACGCCTGATGCTATATGATGCCGGTGAAGGCGGACATGCTTATGAAACAGTAAAGATGGAGCCCACAGAAGATGGAACCTGGACAACTTCAGTAGATGAGAACCTGCTTGGCAAATTCTATGCCTTCAATGTAAAAATCAATGATAAATGGCAGGGAGACACGCCGGGAATCAATGCCCATGCTGTCGGAGTGAATGGGAAACGTGCTGCCATTATTGACTGGAAGACTACAAATCCCGAGGGATGGGAGAGTGACAGGCGTCCTTCTCTGAAATCTCCTGCTGATATGATTATCTATGAAATGCATCATCGTGACTTCTCGGTTGATTCTACTTCGGGAATTAAGAATAAAGGTAAATACCTCGCATTGACTGAACACGGGACCATGAATTCAGATAAGTTATTGACCGGTATCGATCACTTGATAGAACTGGGAGTGACACATGTACATCTTCTTCCTTCCTCTGATTATGCTTCTATCGACGAAACAAAACTGGAAGAAAACCACTATAACTGGGGATATGATCCGGCGAATTATAATGTGCCGGATGGCTCTTATTCAACTGACCCTTATCAACCTGCCACTCGTGTGAAAGAGTTCAAACAAATGGTACAAGCACTGCATAGAGCTGGTATCCGTGTGATAATGGATATGGTTTATAATCATACTTTTAATACCGTTGAAAGTAATTTTGAACGTACTGTTCCCGGTTATTTTTATCGTCAGAAAGAAGACGGGACATTGGCAAATGGTTCCGGATGCGGTAATGAGACGGCAAGTGAACGCCCTATGATGCGCAAGTTTATGATAGAGTCCGTTCTTTATTGGATAAAAGAATATCATATTGACGGTTTCCGTTTTGACTTGATGGGAGTGCATGATATTGAAACCATGAATGAGATCCGGAAAGCGGTGAACAAGGTTGATCCTACCATTTGTATTTATGGAGAAGGTTGGGCAGCCGACACTCCCCAATATCCGGCAGATTCGTTGGCAATGAAAGGGAATGTTTCCCACATGCCGGGAATTGCCGTATTCTCGGATGAATTGCGTGATGGGCTTTGCGGACCTGTGTGGAAAAAGGAGAAAGGGGCTTTCCTCGCCGGAGTTCCGGGAGCAGAAATGAGTGTTAAATTCGGTATTGTGGGTGCTATTGAGCATCCGCAAGTACGGTGTGATTCTGTTAATTACAGTCAGAAACCGTGGGCGGAGCAGCCTACCCAGATGATTAGCTACGTTTCCTGCCATGACGGTTTGTGTCTTGTTGATCGCTTGAAAGCAAGTATGCCGGGAGCTACTCCCGAGCAACAGGTTCGACTTGATAAGCTTGCGCAGACGGTAGTCTTCACTTCGCAAGGTATTCCTTTTATCTATGCAGGAGAAGAAGTGATGCGCGATAAACAAGGGGTGGACAATAGTTATAAGAGTCCGGATGCAGTCAATGCTATCGATTGGCGACGTAAAACGACGAACGGAGATGTTTTCATGTATTATAAGCGACTCATAGATCTGCGTAAGTCCCATCCCGCTTTCCGTATGGGAGATGCGGAAAAGGTTCGGAAGCATCTGGAGTTTCTTCCGGTGGAAGGACAAAACCTGATTGCATTCCGCCTGAAGGATCATGCGAACGGAGATAGTTGGGAAGATATTATCGTGGCTTTTAATTCCCGTATGACTCCTGCGCGTTTGGAAGTGCCTGTTGGTAAATATACAGTGGTATGCAAAGATGGTGTGATAGATGTGCGTGGATTAGGTACGCAGATCGGACCGGAAGTAATTATTCCCGGACAGTCTGCATTGATTATGTATAAGTAGCTTTAGTCATTATTTGTCATATCAATAACGGCTTTCTTTCTAATTTAGATTCTTGTTTGTAACAAGTCTAATTCTGTTTGTTACATCTGTTGTTCTTTATATTCACTCGGTGAAATTCCGTAAAAGTCTCTGAATGTATTGGAAAAATGAGAGAGGTTGGAGAAGCCTGTAGCGTATGCAACTTCCGAAACGCTTAGATTCTTCTCACGTAGCAGATTGGCAGCTTGTTTCAGTCTGATAGAACGAATGAAATCTCGTGCTGACTGATTAGTCAACTCCTTTAATTTGCGGTGCATATGTACGCGGCTCATTCCAACGTTGGCTGCCAGCATCTCTACATTAAGGGTAGGGTCGGCAAGATGGTCATTGATGGTTTTCATTACTTTACTCATCAAGATCTCATCATTGGACTTCATTTCTATCTTTGTTATTTTTTCTTCTACTTGTTGTTCACCTACCAGTTTGCCACGCAGTCTTTCCCGATTGGCTATCAGATTACTGATAGTAGTTCGTAATAATTCAGTGTTGAATGGTTTTACGATATAAGCATCTGCTCCAATTTCAAGTCCTTCGATTTGGTCTTCGGCTTTCGATTTGGCGGTTAATAATATAATAGGTATATGATTGATATTGATATTCTGTTTTATTTTCCGGCAGAGAGTGATTCCATCCATTTCGGGCATCATAACATCACTGATGACGAGATCGGGTTTCTCCTTCAAAATGGTTTCCAGTCCTTCCCGTCCATTTGTACATTCGTAGATACGGAAATCACTATCCAGTTCGCTACGTATGTAGCGACGTATTTCTTCATCATCTTCTACGATTAAGACGCGATAACGTGTTTTTGCTTTGGGTTTCCTGTACTCGTTAGTTTTGTTTTCTTCTTCCGTTTCATAGATGGAATCTTTGGGAAGTTGGGAGATTGTTGGTTCGCTTCCGGTTTCTTCAGGATTTTCCAGTTCCTCTGCTTTCAAGTGATTACTACCTAACGGCAGGCGGATGACGAAACGGGTTCCTTGTCCGTCTTCGCGGTTTTCTGCTTTGATGATGCCGTGGTGCAGTTCCACTAACGACCGTGAAAGATGCAGTCCGATTCCTGTACCGAAATTAGATTGTGTCATGTCGTTGTCAATCTGATAGAAACGCTCGAATATTTGTTCTATTTTGTTTTTGTCAATACCGATTCCGTTATCGGTGATATCTATCTCGAAATAATCTTTCAAAGCACCCCGGTAGGCATCGTTGTGACCGGTTTTCAATGACACTTCGATATTTCCTCCCTCATGTGTATATTTGAAAGCATTGGAAAGGACATTCATCAATACTTTGTCAAAGTTATTTAGATCAATCCATACTTTCAGAGAATCAGCACCTTCCAGTTCTTTTTCGAAAGTAAATGTGATGTTCTTTTTTTGCGCTTGATAATTGAATGTTTGCATCAAGTCATTGATAAATCCTACGATGTCTGTTTCCCGGAATTTCAGATGCATTTGTCCTTTGTCCAGTTTTCGTATGTCCATCAGTTGATTGATCAGACGTAGAATACGTTGGGCATTCCGGTAAATCATGAGATAAACCGGTTGTTTCTCGGAATGTTCGGCTAACAGTTTCTCTAACGGGCTGATGATAAGAGTCATCGGGGTACGTATTTCATGTGAGATATTAATGAAGAATTGTAATTTGGCTTCGTTAATCTGTTCCATGTGTTTTTGTCGCATCACTTCTTGCCGGTGGCGGATACGTGACAGAATATACATGGTAAGAGCATAGATTAGTAATGCTCCGAGGCATCCCCAGATTACTTTTGCCCACCAGGTCTGGTACCAGGGTGGAGTGATGGCAATAGTAACTGTGCGGATATTAGAGAAATTATTATGGTCGCGTGCCTGTACGGAGAAAGTGTATTTCCCCGGTTTCAGACTGCTATAAGTCACCCGGTTTGTTCCCGGTTGCGTACTGATCCATTCATCGCCTAATTCTTTTATCTTATATTGATAACTAATCCGGTCGGGATTGCTGAATTCCAAAACAGAAAAATCAATGCTGAATGTATTTTCATTATATGCCAGTGTAAATTGCTCGGTATCCATGACAGCAGTATCAGTGATGACATTGTTGCCGGATTTATCCCCTTTTTTCACAGGGCGGTTAGCAACGTGAAAGCCGGTAATCAATACATTCATTTCTTTTTTGATTTCGGTGATATCCTGGGGGTAGAAAGCAGTTACTCCATTGGTACCTCCAAAAAATATCTTGCCGCGTTTATCTTTAAATACAGCAGTGCGTGTAAACTCATTTCCTTGCAGACCGTCGCCTGCATAATAGTTGATAAACTTCTTTTCCGGAGGATTCAGTTTGGAGATTCCCTGATGGGTACTGATCCATATATTTTTTTTCTCGTCTTCAGCCAGGCCGCAAATAATATCACTGGGGAGTCCATCGGCAGTAGTGAAAAGTACAGGTGTTAGTCTGTCTTTATTCAGGCAGACCAATCCTTCGGAAGTACCAGCCCAGATCTCTCCATTACTACTTTCCAATAAACTGTAAACGACATACCCGGGGAGGAGATTGTTTTGCTTTTTATAATTGATAAAATTGTCCGTTTGAGGATTGAGTACGGCCAGACCTTTATAAGTGCCGATCCATATCATTCCCTCTTTATCTTCCAGTAGGTAGCTGATCCAATCGTTCGGAAGACGGTTGATACTCCAGTCATCGTTTTCGTTGCGGGTAGATTCGTAATAGGTGACATGTTGAGTTGGTAAATTGATTTTGTATAAGCCCGAACCATAAGTACCCACCCAGAGATTCTTGTTTTTGTCTTCAATGATGCAGGAAACTTTGGGCTTGCCTGCGTTAAGATTTCCTTGTAAAAGCGAGGTGGCATCTTGACATGTTCCGGTTTGTTTGTTCATCCGTGCCAGACCATCGAAGTAAGATCCTAGCCAAAGTTCCTGATTGGAATCTTCATAGAGACATAGGATAGTGCCGGGGACAGATTGGGGATTACCTGCCTGATGGGTGTAATGGCGTAATTGTTTTCCCTGATCGTTTATGGCATATAATCCGTCGTTATCCGTACCTATCCAGATTGTAGCTTGTTCATCTGTATGAATAGCCATAACACAGCTGGAACCAATGGTGTTGTTGTGTATTGATTTGTAGCCGTAGTAGTCGAATTTATTTGAAATGCCGGGCACTAGTATCAAACCTTTCTGAAAAATGCCCAGCCATAAATTGTGATCTTTATCTTCGATTAATGAGTGAACCTTGGATTTGGAGAAGTCAAAGGGACCCGCATTAATCTCACTGTCCACAATAATATCTTGTTGAGGCTGATATTCTTTTACTCCTTCACCGTCTGTTCCTATGATAAGTTTTCCACGGGTATCAATGATGAGAGTCCGGATATTCAAATTCATCCGGTTTTGGTAGAGGACAGGTTCGAAGTTTCCTTCCTGTCGGGATGATAGTCTGAAAAGACCTTTTGTCAAGGTTCCTACGAAAATTTGTCCGTGTGCATCCTCACAAATGGCAGAAACGTCATCACCTGCTATATGATAAGGTGCTTTATAGCTTTTAAGCTCTTTACTTTCCGGAGAATAACGGTAAAGTCCTTTTTCTTCTGTAGCAATCCATAAATTTTGCCGGGAATCTTCGAAAATGACATTCAGGTAGTTACTACCTATCCGGTCTGTCAGTTCGGTTTCGATATGGAAGGAGGCGGGATTGCTGTTCTTTTTTAGGGATATGGCGCCTTGTCCGGAAGTTGCTATCCAAAGATCTCCGTTCCGGCGTTCAATAATGGAAGTGATATGAGGATTCTTTCGTCCGTCTTTCCGAGAGATGAATAATTCGTGAAAGTTGTCTGTGGCGCGGTCATATCGCTGTAAGCCATTGATGCATCCGATCCAGAAATTACCGCGACTGTCTTCGAATAATGTCCGTACATAGTTGTTTTTCAAACTGGTGCTATCCGTAGCATTATGTCGATAGATCGAGAAACGTGTCCCGTCGAATTTATTAAGTCCGTTTTCGGTAGCTATCCAGATAAATCCTTTCCGGTCCTGATATACGGCATTGATCAGACTGTTGGAAAGTTCTTTGTCTGTTGAATAGAATTTGCCGGTCTGTGCTTTCATAACAGGAGTGCTTCCTATCAGGAAACAGTATATGGAAAAAAGGAATAGGATTTGTGCTTTCATACTCATTAATATAAGCAGGGTTTATTGGTGCTTTTTATATAGACAAAGATACTATATTAAATTAAAATAGCATTAGCTTTGTTACTTTTCCTTTTACTGATGTTACGTGCAAACCCTTTAGGGATGCTTCTGGGAGGGGTATGTAACGGGTGTGCAATAGCTTGTAACGTACATGCAAGTGTATGTAACCGCCTGTCAATTGCTTGAAACAAAATCTCCACCTATGCTTGATATATTATCCATAAATTTGCATTAACCAAAAAAATGAATTGTCGGACACCTTAAAATAATAACTGCTTATGGAAACATGAATTCCTTACTCTATTCCTTATTATAAATAAGAAGAGAAAAACCTATAACTTGGATTAACCACTATCATTATTAATTAAAAAAATGATTTTATGGAAAGCACAAATCATTATTTTCGACCGTTAGGTCTTATCATTCTTTTCTGCCTCTTTCCTGTATGGGTATTGGCACAGACTGTTTCCGTGACGGGAGTGGTCAAAGATGCATCGGGCGAACCGATTATCGGAGCCAGTGTAGTAGAAGCTGGCACTACCAATGGTATAGTTACCGATTTGGATGGTAATTTTAAGTTGAATGTATCAGCCAAAGGTAGCTTGAAGATTTCTTTTATCGGATATCAGACACAAACGATTCCTGTAGCCGGGAAAAAGCAGTTTGATATTACCCTCAAAGAAGATGCAAAAGTATTAGACGAAGTAGTTGTAGTTGGATATGGTCAGATGAAACGTAGTGACCTGACCGGTTCTGTTGTATCGGTCAACGATGAAGCCATTAAGAAATCTGTAGTGACTTCCGTTGACCAGGTACTGCAAGGACGTGCTGCTGGTGTGCAGGTACAGGCTAATAGCGGTATGCCCGGTGGTAGTTCTTCCATCCGTATTCGTGGTATCAACTCTTTGAATGCCTCCAATGAACCTATCTTTGTCATTGACGGTGTTATCATCGACGGTTCCACAGGTTCGGGAAGTGATAATGCACTGGCATCTATCAATCCTTCGGACATCGTCTCTATGGACGTATTAAAGGATGCTTCCGCCACTGCTATTTATGGTGCGCGAGCTGCAAACGGTGTGATTATGATTACTACCAAACGTGGACAGAAGGGTGAGGCGCAAATAACTTATGACGGATATATAGGATGGCAGGAAATGCCTAAAAAACTGGATATGCTGAATCTGCGTGAATATGCGGAGCATAAGAATGTTCGTTCAGGAAAAGACTATTCGGGAAATGATTGGGGAATAGTGAACAAGGATAATAACTTTGTTCGTCCGGATTTACTAGGTGAGGGTACAGACTGGCAGGATGAGATGTTCTCTAAAGCTATGATGACCAGTCATAATCTTTCTGTGACCGGAGGTACTGATAAAAGTAACTATGCATTGGGAGCAGGTTACCTCAATCAGGATGGTATTGCTGTTGGTTCAGGGTTCAGGCGTCTGAACTTACGAGGTAGTTTTGATGCCCAGGTGAAGAGCTATTTAAAAATGGGTATTAACTTTGCGTTTAGTAATTCCCGTCAGAAATTGACTGTATCTGACGAGTCGTTGATTAGAACTGCTTTATTGCAGAGTCCGAGTGTGGCTGTTCGTAATGCTGAAGGCACATTTGACGGACCGGATACGGACGAATGGGTACAAACGAATCCGGTGGGTCTTGCCATGATTAAGGATAACCGCAATGAGAAAATGGGTATTCGGGCAAACACCTATGCTGAAGCTACTATCATTGACGGACTGACGTTTAAAACGGAATTGTCTTTCGATTATGGGGTAACTAATACTTATAAATTTGATCCCTCATATACTTTTGGTGCGATTGAAAATACGGACCGTCAGGGGACTTTCTCCAAATCATATAATAAGTTCTGGAGTTGGAGAAATATCGTGAATTACATGAAAACTTTTGGAGTGCACAATGTGAATGCAATGATTGGTCAGGAAATGCAGGAGAGCAAATGGGAATATCTGATGGGGAGCCGTATGGGATATTTGTCCAATGCCGCAACCGACCTGACATTGGGAGATGCCGCAACAGCCAAGAATAATGGTAATAGTGGAGAAAGTTCGATTTTATCTTATTTCGGCCGTCTGTTCTATTCATACGATGACAAATATCTGTTGACATTTACTCTTCGTCGCGACGGTTCTTCCAAATTCTACAAAGATAATCGTTGGGGATGGTTCCCGTCGGCTGCTTTGGCTTGGAAGGTTTCCAATGAATCTTTTTTGAAAGACAACAATATTATTAATAATCTGAAATTGCGTTTAGGATGGGGTGTTGTAGGTAATCAGAATGTGCCTAATAATGCATATAAAGCCATTTATTCATCTGTTGCTACCGTTTGGGGAACAGGGTTGCTGGCTGGCAATACTCCGAATCCCGAATTGAAATGGGAGTCTACTTATTCAAGTAATCTGGGACTTGATATTAATCTTTTCCAGAACAGGATTGAATTGATAGCCGATATTTATTATAAGAAAACAAATGATTTGTTGTTGCAAGTGCCTCTTCCTGCTTACGTGGGAACTTCAGGTCAGGGCTCTACTTCCGCACCCTGGAAGAATGTGGGTTCTTTGGAGAATAAAGGACTTGAGTTGACTTTAAATACAGTGAATATTGATAAAGGCGGATTTCAATGGAGAAGTAACGTGGTATTCTCTATGAACCGTAATAAAGTAAAATCGCTGGATACGGCAACCAGCCTGATAGATAAGAGTAATCAGACAGGCGAAACAATAACCGTACTGACACGTACATCAGTAGGAAACCCTATCGGACAGTTTTATGGTTATAAAGTGATTGGCCGCTTTGAAAAGGCTACTGACTTTTACTATAAAGATGCTTCCGGAGCAATTAAGCCGGTAGCATTGCCTGAAGGTATGTCGATTTCCAAGAATAGTATCTGGATTGGTGATTATATTTTTGAAGATGTAAACAAAGACGGTGTTATCAATGAACAGGACCGTACTTATATCGGTAATCCTGAACCGGACTTTACTTTCGGCTTCGGTAACTCTTTCTCTTATAAAGGCTTCGACTTGAGCATTAACCTGACCGGATCGGTGGGAAATGAAGTTGTAAACTGGGGGCGTCGTGAACTTGAAAATCCACGGGGCAATAATAATATCCTGAAATCGGCGTTGGATTATGCACAACTGGCTTTGATTGATCCGAATGGTCCGGATGATTATCGGAATATACAGATTGTAGGCGGTGACCCTTATGCTTGCCGTATGGCTATTGCCAAAGGGACAGATGATTCCAATTATCGTTTCAGTGACCGCTTTGTGGAAGATGGTTCTTTCCTGCGTATTCAGTCTATCTCTTTCGGCTATACGTTCCCGCGTAAATGGTTGGCACCGATTGGTATTCAGAATCTGAAACTTTATTGTAACCTGCAGAATGTATATACATTCACAAAATACAAAGGGATGGACCCGGAAATAGGTTCTGCCAATCAGGACGCTTTGCTTACAGGCTTTGATAACTATCGTTATCCTTCTCCGCGAATTTATACATTCGGTCTGAATTTAACCTTTTAATCATTTAAAGTGACTAAATATGAAAACAAGTAAATATATATACTCTTTCATGTTGGCTGTAGCTTTGGCGTTTGCAGGATGCAGTGACTTCCTCGATTCTGAAGATAACTCCAATATCGCAGGAGATAACTTTTATCAAACGGAAGATGATTTCCGGGCAGCAACAGCTCCTTTGTATAATAAGGTGTGGTTCGACTTTAACGATAAGTTCTATTATGGACTGGGTGATGGACGCGGATTCAACCTTTGTGCGACAACCTCTAATTATATCTATCCTTTTGCCGATTTGACCGAAACCGGATTGACGGGGCCGTTAGTTTCGGCTTGGGGCTCATTATACAATATAGTACAGCAAACTAATAAGATTATTAACGGGATCAAAGGTAACTCATCCAATAGCGAAGAAGTGAAGAACCCATATATTGCTGAAGCACGGTTCATGCGTGGAGTTGCTTATTCCTATCTGGCGATGTTATGGGGAAATGTTATTATAAATGAGGATACGGATGAACTGGTGGCTAATCCAATTGTCAATACTAGCCCGGTAAGTGATGTCTATGAATTTGCGATGCGTGACTTGGAATTTGCGGCAAAATATTTGCCGGAGGTTTCTTCTGCTGCCGGACGTGTCAATAAATACAGTGCCTTTGGCATGTTGTCGCGTGTTTATCTGACGTATGCCGGTTATAGTAGTAACCCTAATAGTGCGACCCGTAATCAGGACTATCTGGATTTGGCAAAGAAAGCGGCTTTAAAAGTGATAGAAAACAGAAATTTTGAACTGATGACTGATTATGCCGATTTGTTTATGATTGATAAAAATAACAACTCGGAAACACTGTTTGCTTTACAATGGGTTAGTAATGGTACGTATGGGGAATGTAATACGATACAGGACTATTTTGCTTGTGAGTCGGCTATTACCGGTAATGACCGTGCATGGGGCGGTTATGTTTTTGCACAACCGGACGTGATTTGGGAGTATGAAAAAGGAGATAAACGGCGTCAGCCGACTTGGATGGCTTATGGCGATCATTATCCTGAAATACAGAAAGCAAACGGAGGATATACTTGTGAGAAGAAAGCATCGGGTACTGTTTCTGGAATTTATTGTAAGAAATATGTTTGTGGTTCTAGCAAAGATAATGCGAAGATCACTTCCGGAAGTACTCCTATCAATACTTACATGTTGCGTCTGGCAGAAGTATATCTGATTTATGCAGAAGCTATATTGGGAAATAATCCTTCAACAGATGATGCCGATGCAATGGAATACTTTAACAAAGTGCGCAAGCGTGCCGGTTTGGAACCCCAAAATTCGATTACTTACGAAGATATTCGTCGTGAGCGTAGACTGGAACTTTGTCTGGAAGGACAGTATTGGTATGACTTGGTACGTAGAGCTTATTATAAACAACAGGAAGTACTCAATTATATCACAGGACAGGATAGGGGTACTGCTATTCCTGTAGTATGGGATGCGGATACACAGACTTTGAAGAGAGACGAGGATTCGGATGAAACGAAGCGTGCCATAGGTGACGTCGATTCCAGTATATTCCTTCTTCCTTATCCGGAATCGGAGACTGTGCAAAATCCTTTGTTGAAAGCGGATCCTATGCCTTATGCATTTAAGGAAGACAGAATAACCGATTTGTTTAACTAAAAACGAGAATACGAATGAAAAGCTTGATATATAAAAATAGTATGAAAGCATTTGGCTTATTGGTGAGTCTGCTCATCTGCTCTTGTTCATTTGTTTCGTGTGACGACGATGACGATAATGGCGGAAGTTCTGTGATGAACATAACAGGGATCTATCTGGAAGACGCGAAGTCGAATGTTCCTGACCGTTTGGTTGATTTTGCCCGTTTGGGACAACTGATCCGAATTGAAGGTGAAGGATTCAACGGATTGAAGAAAGTGTATATTAATGGATATAACTGTTATTTTAATCCGGTATTTGTTTCGAATAAATCTTTTCTGGTTAGTGTGAACAGTAAAGTTCCGACTACAGAAGCAGACGAGAATGTACGTAATACAATTCGTTTGGTAAAAGATGGCGGTGAATACGTTTATGATTTCCAGATTCGTGCTGCTGCACCGTCTATAACGAAAATCTCCAACTGTATGCCGAATATAGGTGAACCTATCATTGTTTACGGAAGTGGATTGACGGAAATAGCAAAAGTCGTTTTCCCCGGAAATGTGGTGGTGACAGAAGGTATTATTTCTGATCTTGACGGTGAATATTTTATGGTGGATATGCCTGCCGGAGTTTCTGAAGAGGGCGGTTCTATTTTCGTAGAAGGTTCGAATGGTGGTGCTTATTCTCCTGCCTATTTCAATTATAAGAAAGGCTTGTTGTTGAACTTCGACGGAGTGGGTGCACAAGGGGCATGGGGCGATTCTGAAAGTATGATTCAAACAACCGAACTGGAATCTGCTTCGATTGGTGAAGGTAATGTGTCGCAAGGTGCTTACTGTCGTTTGCCATTAGAAAGACAGTTGCCGGTGGCAGCAGCGAAGAATCGTTGTGCTGAAGTTTGGACAGCTGGTAATGGTACTGATCCTGACTGGTTGACGCTGGGTGTCCCTGCTGAAACTCCTGTTACCGAATGTGCTATTCAGTTTGAAATTTATGTGCCCGAACCTTGGTCTGAATCCGGATTCCTGAAGATTTGTGGTCAGAACGGATTCAACGGTGGAGAATGGGAGAGAGACTGTTATAATTACGTACCGTGGCTTGTAGACGGAAAGATTGTTCCTTTCCAGACAACCGGTTGGCAGACTGTAACTGTTCCGTTTAGTGAATTCTACAAATCGAAAGCATCCAGCGGAGCTTGGACCACTTTTGCCGATGTGGCCGCTACCCGTGCATCTGCTTCTTATGCCAACTTCGGTTTCTATTTTGAGAACTCTGATATTACATTGGATAAGATCACAGGTGCGAGCTCGGATAAAGAAACAGAGTTTCTATCCAAAGCAACTTCCGTGAAGATTTATATTGATAACTGGCGTGTCGTACCTTTGACGAAGCCGGAATATACCGATTTCCCGGACGAAGAAGAGGATGCAGAATAATAATGACTTTAAATTGAAAAGATTATGAAATACAGAAATATGCTTCCGTTTGTTGCCTTGTCGGTGCTGATATTGACATCGTGTGACGATAATAAGATGGAGTGGTATAAAGACCCTACACATGGAGCGGTTACTTCTTCCGAACTGCCTTTACAGTTGGCTGAAAAGATTTCCCGTTACAAGCCGTTGAAAGAATATTTATCCGATCCCAACTTTAAGTTGGGTATCGGAGTGGGGATGGATGAATATCTTGGTGACGAGACAACGACTACCATTGTGAATGAGAACTTTAATGATCTGACGATAGGATATGCCATGAAGCACGGTCCTATGGTCGATTCTAAAGGGAATTTGAAATTTGATAAGGTAGATCAATTGTTTACAAAGACTACAGAAGCGGGTATAAGCATTTATGGACACTGTCTGATTTGGCACACTAATCAGAATGCGAGTTATCTGAATAGTCTGATTGCACCGGAAGTTATTCCGGGACCGGCGGGCAGTAATTTGTTGGATCTGTCGGGCATTGAAGATGGAACCTTTGATGGCTGGAATCGTAAAAATGGAAGTGATGCGATGTCCATTGTGGAAGGGGAAGGACTGACAGCTACTTCCAAAGCATTGAAATTTGCAGTAGGATCTTCTGTAACGGCTGCTCATTCAGTGCAATTATATACTCCTGACATTTCAGCAGTAAGTGGACATAATTATGAAATTTCATTTTTTGTCCGTTCGGATAATCCCGGTAAAGCCCGGTTGACTTTTGATGGGTTAGGAAATAATTATCCATATAAAGACTGGTATGCTACAGGTGGCAGTTGGACGGAAGCTTTTGAGACAACGTCTCAATGGCAGCAGGTGAAGATCACAGTGAATGATTTTGTTAGTACTACATTTCAGATTGCATTTGAATTTGGTTATTTGCCGGATGTGACTTATTATGTAGATAATATTGTTGTGACAGACAAAGATGCGGAGCCTACTGTGGTTAATCTGATTTCTAACGGAGATTTTGAAAGCAAAGCTATTACTCCTTGGGGAGCTTGGAGTAGTGGAAAGGCCACGATTTCGGAAGAAGGTGAAGGATATGGAAGTTCATACTCGATGAAGCTGACTAGTTCTGTTGACGGAGGGGCGGGCAATGCATATAAGGCACAGGCTGGATATGGCTTTGATACTCCTTTGGAAGTCGGCAAGACCTATGAGTTCTCTGCTATGATTAAAGCAAGTGTCTCAACTACTTTCCAAATTCAAATTCAGAACTCAACGAGTTATGCAGGTGAATGCTATGTAGATGGAAATGTGAGTACGACTTGGACAGAATTTAAGAAAGAATTTACAGTGTCTAAAGAGGATATGAATCGATTCTGTATCAATTTCGGAGTTAGTGCAGGCGATTATTATATAGATAATATCGTATTGTCGGAGAAAGTGGTGGAGACACGTGCAGTCACTCGCGCTTCCGGTCCTACTATCATTGAGAAGACCGACGAAGAAAAAGCCGAGATTATCAGAGATGCTATGGAAGACTGGATTTCAAAGATGGTTACCCATTGCAAACCTTATGTTCATGCATGGGACGTAGTCAATGAACCAATGGATGACGGAAAAACATCAGACATTAAGACTGGTAAAGGCAAAACTGATCTGGCTTCTGATGAATTCTACTGGCAAGATTATTTCCTGACTCCGAAAGACTATGCAGTAGAAGCTTTCAAACTTGCCCGTCAGTATGGAAATCCGGATGATAAACTATTCATCAATGATTATAATCTGGAATATAACCTCAATAAGTGTGACGGTCTGATTAAATATGTGGAATACATCGAAAGCAAAGGGGCCACAGTGGATGGTATTGGTACACAAATGCATATTGCTATTGATTCCAATAAAGACAATATTGCTCAAATGTTCCAGAAACTGGGTGCTACCGGCAAGTTGATTAAAGTATCCGAGTTGGATATTAAGGTTAACACCTCGTCGCCTACTACTGAAAATCTGGCACAACAGGCAGAAATGTATCAGTATGTCATTGATATGTACAAGAAGTATATCCCAGCGGACAAACAATATGGTATTACCATCTGGGGAGTATCGGACAATGAAAAAGAACATGTGAATTGGATACCGAATGACGCTCCGAACCTTTGGGATGCTAATTATGCACGTAAACATGCTTATAAGGGAGTGGCCGATGGTTTGGCTGGTAAAGATGTCAGCGGAGACTTTACCGGAGATTTGGAATAAATGATTTTATAACGATTAAAGAAGGGGAGAGTGAGGGTTACAGTAGTTGTTATTATCTTGGAGTGGATCAAATGAATAACAATAACTACTGTAATCCGCTCGTTCTAAAACTTTCCCTTTCCTCTTGTTTATCGGTGGTTTCAGCTTGAATGTAACATTGCAACAAGTTTTTGTAACATACGTAAACGATGATGTAACAAGCGAGTAATGATTTGAATCAGAATTTCTGGGTAAGTGGGAAGAAACTTCCTAAGTTTGCAAAGTGGAATCCCGATGGATTTCTTCTCTTGCTAAATTATCATGAAATAAAGACATATAAAAGAAAAGACAGAATGAATAAGTATTGGTTTTATAAGGTAGGGTTAGTAGTTGTGTTCCTTTGCTTCGCCTTGTTGGGCGGAGCAAAGGTTAAACTTCCGACTCTTGTTTCCGACGGAATGGTACTTCAGCGTGGGGAACCTGTCAATATCTGGGGAACGGCTGATCCTGATGAAACCGTTGATATAACTTTCCTGAAAAAGAAATATAAGACTGTTGCTGATGTACAAGGTAACTGGAAAGTGACTTTGCCTATATTGAAAGCTGGCGGACCTTATACGATGGCCATTAATGATATCGAATTAAAGGATATTCTTATTGGTGATGTTTGGGTATGTTCGGGACAGTCGAATATGGAATTGCCTGTTTCACGGGTTACAGATCGTTTTCGCGATGAAATATCTACGGACAGTAACTATTCGATGGTACGCTATATAAAAACACCTCTGCTCTATAATTTTCATGCTCCGCAGGCAGATATTCCGGGAATTTCCTGGCAAGCGATGACTCCTGAAAATGTGATGCCTTTCTCTGCTTTAGCCTATTTCTTCGCTAAAGATGTCTATCAAAAGACAAAGGTTCCGGTAGGAATCATAAATTCCAGTGTCGGAGGTTCACCGGTAGAAGCGTGGATCAGTGAGGGAGGGTTGAAGCCTTTTCCATTTTATTTGAATGAAAAGCGTATCTATGAGTCAGACGATTTGATGGAGTCGATGAAAAAAGAGGAGAGGAAGAAAAGTCATGCCTGGAATGTGGCGTTGTTTCAGGGAGATAAAGGGATGCATGAGGCTACCCCTTGGTATGCTGCCGATTATGATGATAGCAATTGGACAGAAACAGATTTGTTTACTTCCGGCTGGGCAACAAACGGACTGAATACCGTCAATGGCTCCCACTGGTTCCGTAAAGACTTTCAGGTGTCTGCACAACAGGCGGGAGAGAAAGCGACTCTTCGTTTGGGATGCATCGTAGATGCAGATTCGGTCTATGTAAATGGCACATTTGTGGGGACTGTCTCTTATCAGTATCCTCCCCGTATCTACACCATTCCTGCCGGATTGTTGAAAGCCGGAAAAAATACAATAACCATACGCCTTTTCAGTTATGGCGGTCGTCCTCAATTTGTAAAGGAAAAGCCTTATAAAATCCTTTTCGGAAAAGGTCAGCCGGAAAAAGGAGAATCGGAGATCAATTTGGAGGGGAGTTGGAAATATCATCTCGGTGCTCCTATGCCCGCTGCTCCGGGACAAACGGCTTTTCATTATAAACCCACAGGACTGTATAATGCAATGATTGCTCCTTTGCTGAACTATACGGTATCCGGTGTCATCTGGTATCAGGGAGAATCGAATGTCTCACGCAGAAATGAGTATAAAGACTTGTTGACGGCTATGATTAGCGATTGGAGACAACGATGGAATAAGTCGGATATGCCTTTCTATATCATTGAGCTGGCGGATTTCCTTTCACCCACAGATAAAGGAGGACGCACTGCCTGGGCGGAATTCCGGAAAGCGCAGGCGGAAGTAGCCGATACAAATAAAAATGTTACTCTGATTAAAAATAGTGATTTAGGAGAATGGAATGATATTCATCCATTGGATAAAAAGACGCTAGGGCAACGAGTGGCAGCAGCTATCTTGATAGAAATGAATACGAAAAACAGAAAATGACCAATTTATCTATTTTATGGAGAATACAATAAAGACCAATGAAGCGAAAGGTTTCTATAAACTCTCTTGGCTTCAACGTATAGGATTCGGTTCCGGTGATTTGGCGCAAAACCTTATTTACCAGACCGTATGTATGTATCTGCTGATTTTTTATACCAATGTATATGGACTTAAACCGGAAGTGGCAGCCGTGATGTTTCTTATTGTCAGGATAGTGGATGTCCTTTGGGATCCTCTGGTGGGTGCTTTCGTCGATAAACACAATCCTAAACTAGGTAAATACCGTTCATATCTTATTTGGGGAGGAATTCCGCTGACTGGTTTTGCTATTCTTTGTTTTTGGAACGGCTTTTCGGGTTCACTGTTCTATGCCTATTTCACTTACGTTGGATTATCCATGTGTTATACATTGATTAATGTGCCTTATGGAGCACTGAATGCGTCACTTACCCGCGATACGAATGAAATCACGGTGTTGACGTCAGTGCGTATGTTTCTTGCCAATTTGGGTGGTTTGGCTGTGGCATACGGTATTCCGATACTGGTGAAGGTGTTGTCTCCCGATGGTAAAATCAATACTACTGCATCTGCTAACGCATGGTTTATTACGATGACTATTTATGCTGTTATCGGATTGGCGTTATTGATGTTCTGCTTTAGCCAGACGAAGGAGCGTGTGGTTATGGATCAGGAGGAGACATCTAAAGTAAAAGTGTCCGACTTGTGGGTAGAATTTTGTAGAAATAAACCTTTGCGTATTTTGGCGTTCTTTTTCATTACTGCTTTTGCAATGATGGCGATTGGTAATTCTGCCGGTTCATATTATATGATTTATAATGTACGTGCACCGGAGATGTTACCTTATTTCATGGCCTTGGGCTCGATACCCGCATTCATTTTCATGCCGATGGTACCTGCCATTAAACGTGCCATTGGAAAAAAGCAAATGTTTTATGTATTCCTTTCAGTCGCTATATTGGGTATGGCATTGCTGTATATTATTTCTGTGGTTCCGGTACTCAAAACGCAGATATGGTTGGTCTTTGTGGCGCAGTTCATAAAATCGACGGGAGTCATTATTGCGACAGGGTATATGTGGGCTTTGGTTCCCGAAGTAATTTCGTATGGCGAATATACTCATGGTAAACGTATTTCGGGTATAGTCAATGCTTTGACTGGTATTTTCTATAAAGCGGGAATGGCTCTTGGAGGAGTTGTACCGGGACTTGTTATGGCTTTTGTCGGATTCGACCAGACAAATGAAGTGTCACAATCACCTTTTGCCGAACAGGGAATACTGTGGCTCGTAGCCGTTATTCCGGCGTTGTTGCTTTTGGTCGCTATGTTCATTATTTCTAAATATGAATTGGAAGATAATGTGATTGACAATATAAATGAGGAGATAGAATCGCGCTGTAAAAAAGGCGAATAGATAAGATAGTAGAATGTTTATTACTCAAAAATATAACGTATGAAACTCAAACGAATAATTCTGTTGTTATTGACAGTGATGTTTTCTTTTTCTTATGGAGAAGTTTTTGCGAAAGATGGAAATTCGCTGAAAAAGGCTTTGAAAAACAAGTTTTTGATTGGCGTGTCAGTGAACACACATCAAAGTTCCGGTAAGGATGTCGCAGCTGTTGAAATTGTAAAGAAGAATTTTAATTCCATCGTGGCGGAAAACTGCATGAAGTCTTCTGTCATTCATCCGAAAGAAAATAAGTATAATTTTGCGCAGGCAGATGAATTTGTCAGTTTTGGTGAGAGCAATCAAATGGCTATCATTGGTCACTGCCTGATTTGGCATTCACAATTGGCTCCTTGGTTTTGCGTAGATAAGGACGGGAATAATGTTTCTCCGGAAGTCCTGAAGAAACGGATGAAAGACCATATCACTACCATCGTGAAACGCTATAAAGGCCGTATCAAAGGCTGGGATGTAGTAAATGAAGCGATTGAAGATAATGGAGCATATCGCAAGACAAAGTTTTATGAGATTCTGGGGGAAGAATATATCCCATTGGCTTTCCAATATGCACACGAGGCCGATCCGGATGCCGAACTTTACTACAATGACTACTCAATGGCCCAACCGGGGAGAAGAGAAGCCGTCGTGAAAATGGTGAACGATTTGAAAAAACGTGGAATCCGTATTGATGCCATAGGTATGCAAGGACACATCGGCATGGACTACCCGAAAATCAGTGAATTTGAGAAGAGTATGCTGGCCTTTGCCGGAACAGGAGTGAAGATAATGATAACAGAACTGGATTTGACGGTGATACCATCACCGAATCCCAATGTAGGTGCAGAAGTTTCCGCTTCCTTTGAATATAAGAAAGAGATGAATCCTTATCCGGATGGATTACCGGAAGAGGTATCGAAAGCATGGACTGAAAGAATGAATGACTTTTTCCGTCTGTTCCTGAAACATCATAACCTCATCACCAGGGTTACTCTTTGGGGAGTAGCCGATCAGAACTCTTGGCGTAATGACTGGCCGATGAGAGGCCGCACGGATTATCCGTTACTTTTTGATCGCAATTATCAGTCGAAGCCGGTAGTCGACCTGATTATCAAAGAGGCTGAAAAAACAAAATAAGTTTCTAACAGAAAAACCGAAAAAGCATGAAAACAGAAAAAAGATATTTAGTTCCCGGTGATTATATGGCTGACCCTGCCGTACATGTATTTGATGGCAAACTGTATATTTATCCCTCGCACGATTGGGAAAGTGGTATTGCTGAAAATGATAATGGCGATCATTTCAATATGAAAGATTATCACGTGTATTCTATGGATGATGTGATGAACGGTGAAATAAAAGATCATGGAGTGGTGCTTTCCACAGAGGATATTCCTTGGGCGGGCCGTCAACTATGGGATTGTGATGTGGTTTGTAAAGATGGTAAGTACTATATGTATTTTCCATTGAAAGATCAGAATGATATATTTCGTATCGGGGTAGCTGTGAGTGATAAACCTTATGGTCCTTTTATACCGGAAGCTAATCCGATGAAGGGAAGTTACAGCATCGATCCGGCTGTATGGGATGACGGAGATGGTAACTATTATATGTATTTCGGTGGATTGTGGGGTGGACAACTTCAACGTTACCGTAATAATAAAGCCTTGGAATCTGCCATTTTTCCGGAAGGAGAGGAGGAGGCAATCCCGTCGCGTGTTGCTCGTTTGAGTGAAGACATGATGGAGTTTGCCGAAGAACCCCGTGCAGTGGTAATTCTGGATGAAGACGGTAAGCCATTGACAGCAGGGGATACGGAACGCCGTTTCTTCGAAGCTTCGTGGATGCATAAATATAATGGTAAATACTATTTTTCCTATTCTACGGGAGACACTCATTTGCTCTGCTATGCAACAGGTGATAACCCTTATGGTCCGTTTACTTATCAGGGAGTCATTCTGACTCCGGTGGTAGGATGGACTACTCACCATGCTATTGTAGAGTTTAAAGGTAAGTGGTATCTGTTTCATCACGATTGTGTACCATCAGAGGGAAAGACTTGGCTCCGTAGCTTGAAAGTCTGTGAACTTCAGTATGATGCAGACGGGCGAATCATTACTATCGAGGGAAAAGATGAATAATAGGATACATTAAAACAACCGCCTCTATTTGAAAAACATACCTACTTTTACCAGAATATTAGGTAATAGGGATTTTTCAGGTAGAGGCGGTTATTATTAACTATGAATGCTTAATTTACTTATGCTATCATACTGTAAATTAATTGTGATAACATACTTTGTACTATGAGAAATATATTTGCATTGACATTCACTTTGTTTTTTTGCTTTTCTTCTATTTGGGCAGAAGATGGAAGTGCCTTGTGGCTTCGTTATGCATCGGGAGCGAAAGCGGAAATTACCAGCAAGAAACAATCACCTACATTACGTATTGCGGTTTCCGAATTACAGAACTTCTGGCAGGGAGGAATCCCGGTTACTTTGGAGGTCCGGAACAATAAAGAACTTCGTGCACTTGGAAATGAGGGATATACGATTCAGACCTCCAAAGGTGGCAATCAAATAACGATAGCTTCTTCCGGTGAACAAGGAGTACTTTATGGAACGTATCATTTACTCCGTCTGCAAGCTACCGGACAACTACCGGAATCAGCTTTGCAATCCCTCAATATCTCCGAACGACCTGATTATCGAATTCGTATCCTGAATCATTGGGATAACTTGGATGGTACAATCGAACGCGGATATGCCGGACATTCACTTTGGAAATGGGACGAACTTCCGTCTGTTGTCTCTCCCCGTTATGAAGCCTACGCTCGTGCCAATGCTTCTATCGGCATTAATGCCACTGTAATAAACAATGTCAATGCAAGTCCTAAGATACTATCTAATGATTATTTGCAGAAAGTCAAAGTCTTGGCCGACGTTTTCCGCCCTTATGGCTTGAAAATATATCTTTCTATCAATTTCTCTTCTCCCGCAGCTTTAGGCGGTTTATCCACTTCCGATCCGTTGAATAAAGAAGTGATAAACTGGTGGAAGCAGAAAGCCAAAGAGATTTATTCTCTGATTCCCGATTTCGGAGGTTTTCTGGTGAAAGCGAATTCCGAAGGGCAGCCCGGTCCGTGTGACTACGGACGGACTCATGCCGAAGGAGCCAATATGCTTGCCGATGTGTTGAGGTCCTATCATGGCATTGTGATGTGGCGCGCTTTCGTTTATTCTCCTACCGACAGCGACCGTGCCAAACAAGCCTATCTTGAATTTGAACCTTTGGATGATAAGTTTCGGGATAATGTTATTGTGCAGATCAAGAACGGTCCGATAGATTTCCAACCCCGTGAACCATTCAGCCCGCTGTTCGGAGCCATGAAAAAGACGGCAGTTATGCCCGAATTTCAAATCACACAAGAGTATCTTGGTTTTTCCAATCATCTTGCATTCCTTGCTCCTATGTGGAAAGAGTGTTTAGACAGTGATACTTATCTGCAAGGTAAAGGCTCTACCGTTGCCCGTGTGACAGATGGTTCTTTATTCTTTCATCCGCTCACGGCTATTTCCGGAGTGGCAAACATCGGTGATGATACTAATTGGTGTGGACATCCTTTTGCTCAAGCCAACTGGTATGCTTTCGGACGATTGGCATGGAAACATTCGCTCTCTTCCGAACAGATAGGAGAAGAATGGTTGAAACAAACTTTTCTTCCCGTTACCGGTGCGCAAACCGATACTCCGGCAGGAGAAGTCATTCAAAAAGAGCAGATCGACGCTGAACTCTCCCTTCTCAACTTCCAAGTGCTTCAGAAATCGAGAGAAGCAGTAGTAGACTACATGATGCCTCTCGGCTTGCATCATATCTTTGCATGGGGACATCATTACGGACCGGAACCCTGGTGTGATATTCCCGATGCCCGCCCGGATTGGCTGCCTCCTTATTACCACCGTGCCGACAACATGGGAATAGGTTTCGACCGCAGCAGTACAGGAAGTAATGCTACCGGACAATACCATTCTCCATTATGCGAGCAACTGGACAATGTGAATACTTGTCCGGAGAATCTGCTCCTTTGGTTTCACCATGTCCCTTGGAATCATCAGATGAAGAGCGGACGTACACTTTGGGCAGAACTGTGCTACGCGTATGATCGTGGTGTAAACGAAGTGAGAAACTTTCAAAAAGTGTGGGACAGGATGGAACCGTATATTGATTCCGAACGTTTTCGTGATGTGCAACACCGCCTGAAGATTCAGGCACGGGATGCTGTCTGGTGGCGGGATGCTTGTTTGCTTTACTTCCAGCAATTCAGCAGACAATCGATACCTTACGAATTGGAACGTCCCATACACGAGTTGAAAGATATGATGGAATACAAATTGGATATTACCAATTTTGAATGTCCACCTTATGGGTTTAGTAAGTAAATAAAGATATTCCTTCTACGGAACGAATAAGAATATGTTTGCAATTTGGCGTCTTTTATGATAAAATTGTTACCTTTGCGGGCAATAATAAAACAGAATAAAAGAATATGAACCAAAATACATTCTGCATGGCGGGGGGCGTAGCACGCAACCCGCTTGTGCGTTTAGCCAAACCCATCACGGCAACTATCGGAGCGAATGAACACATAGCTATTGTAGGTCCCAATGGTGGCGGTAAAAGTCTTTTTGTAGATACCCTGATCGGAAAATATCCATTGCGTGAAGGAACCGTACAATATGATTTTTCCCCCTCTGTCACCCAGACTCTTTATGATAATGTGAAATACATTGCTTTCCGTGATACCTATGGAGCTGCCGATGCCAATTACTACTACCAGCAGCGTTGGAATGCTCACGATCAGGATGAAGCTCCTGATGTTCGTGAGATGTTGGGAGAAATCAAGGACGAGCAACTACAACGCGAACTGTTTGAACTCTTCCGTATCGAACCGTTGCTCGACAAGAAAATTATTCTCCTTTCCAGCGGTGAATTACGTAAATTCCAGCTAACCAAAACCCTGTTGACTGCTCCTCGAGTGTTGATTATGGATAATCCGTTTATCGGACTGGATGCTCCTACGCGTGAACTGTTGTTTTCTTTGCTCGAACGTCTGACAAAAATGTCGTCCGTACAGATCATTCTGGTACTTTCCATGCTCGATGATATACCTTCATTCATCACTCATGTCATTCCTGTGGACAAAATGGAGGTCTTTCCTAAAATGGAACGTGAAGCCTATCTGGAAGCTTTCCGCAGTAGAGATGTGGTTACCTCTTTTGATGATTTGCAGCAACGGATTATAGATTTGTCATCTGATGGCAACAATTACGATTCGGAGGAAGTAGTAAAACTTAATAAGGTTAGTATCCGTTATGGCGACCGAACTATTCTGAAAGAACTGGACTGGACAGTCCGTCGTGGTGAGAAGTGGGCGTTGAGTGGTGAGAACGGTGCTGGGAAATCGACTCTGTTGAGCCTTGTCTGTGCAGACAATCCGCAATCGTATGCCTGTGACATCAGTCTCTTCGGACGGAAAAGAGGGACGGGAGAAAGTATTTGGGAAATCAAGAAACATATTGGTTACGTAAGTCCGGAGATGCACCGTGCTTATCTTAAAAATCTGCCCGCTATTGAGATTGTAGCCAGTGGTTTGCATGACAGTATCGGTCTGTATAAACGTCCTCAACCGGAACAGATGGCTATCTGTGAGTGGTGGATGGATATATTTGGCATTGCAGATTTGAAAGATAAACCATTCCTGCAACTATCCAGTGGAGAACAACGTTTGTCCTTGTTGGCAAGAGCTTTCGTCAAAGACCCGGAACTGCTGATTCTGGATGAACCGCTTCATGGCTTGGATACTTATAATCGTCGACGGGTAAAGAAAGTGATTGAGGCTTTCTGCCGACGCAAAGATAAGACGATGATTATGGTGACACATTATGAATCGGAACTTCCCAATACTATAACAGATCGTATTTTCTTAAAGAGAAACCGGTAAACATTGTTTTCTGATATTTATTTTGAATTTAGATTTTAGTTAATCGGATGCGTAAACCAGAAACAAGAACCTTTCCCCGGTTCTGATTCCACTCCGATTTTGCCGCCTAACTGTGTGACGATACTTTGACAGATAGGGAGTCCCAGCCCTGTGCCGGCAATAAAATTATTCAATTTCACGAATCGGGTAAAGATAGCTTCCTGCTTTTCCGGTTCGATGCCCATTCCTGTATCTTGAACCGAGAATCTGACTTCATTTCCGTTGATTCGGTAATCAATAACAATACTGCCCTCGGAAGTAAATTTCAGAGCATTCGTTACAAAATTCAGCAATACCTGATACAACCTGTTTTTGTCGCTGGTAAAAGTAAGCTCGGGCAGTTCCGGTGCTAAGAGAATCTCTACTTGCTCTGTAGCCCTTACCTGCATAGATTGTAGCAGTTCGTTGCAAAGTTGTTGTGCATCCACTTGTTCCGGGATAATGTCGAAAGTCCCTGCCTCAATCTTTGACAAGTCAAGAATATCCGAGATCAGTTGTAACAAGAGCTTGTTGTTTTCTTCAATAATCGTTGCATACAGATGTTTTTCTTCTGCATCCTCCGCTTCCTCAAGCAAACTGGAAAAGCCTACTATCGCATTGAGCGGGGTACGTATCTCATGACTCATATTCGCAAGAAAAGCAGATTTTAGCCGGTCGGCTTCTTCAGCTTTCTCTTTGGCGCCAATCAGCATCCGCTCTGTCTCTTTCAGTTCGGTAATATCAAAGTTGATACACAGCATTTCGATGATATTGTCCTGGGGCTGGTAATTCCTTACTAATACGTTAACCCGTGTCCAAGTGTAATTTCCATCTGCTCTGCGAATCCGGACATCGCGGGATAGCTTGGAACTTTCTCCTTTTATCACTTTATCCAGGAAGTCGATCATCACAGCCCGATCTTCTGGATGGAAATGGGAATGAATGCCGATGATTTCCGGCAATGGGGTACCCTCTTCTTCACCTACATTCCTGTACCAGCTTCTCAAAGCATACCCATCCCGACTCAAAGCATCGAAGTGCGCGTAACCTACTTTGGCATAATCTCCTACCAGGTCGAAAAAACTCTCGAATTCCTGAATCTTATTATAAGCAATTGTATCTTCGGTCTTGTCTACATTAATTAAGAGGTAGTTGATAGGTTCGTGATTGTGATCGTATAGAGTGGTGACTTTGGTTGTTAAGTCAATGAAACCGGTTGTACTGTTAGGCTGATAATATTTGTTGATTTTGGAAAAGTCATACCGGAATGTAAAATCTGCGTTCTCATTGTCTTTTATTTTCTGTTTTATCTCTTCCGGCAATATAGGATTCTCGAAAATGTTGACTCCCAAAATATCTTCTTTATTGGAAATTCGGAACATTTCCATATCTTTTTTATTCAGGTCGACCATTTGACCGTCCTTATCATATAATTCGATGCCTACCGGAAGATTCTTATATATATTATGAAGGATCCGCTCGCTATTTTGTAGAGCCTGGTGTGCAGATGCTATATGAATTCCCTCTTGGGTTTCGGCAATTCCATATACTTTGGTGTTACCATTTTCGTCTGTTTCCTGGAAGCATGCCTTGCTACGAATCCATACATGACCTTTGGGAGTATCAAACAAGTATATTTCTTCTACAGTCTGTTGTACTTTGTCAAAAGACGGAAAAGTTGCGTATCCCTGATCTTCTTTTAGAATACGCTTGTTGAAATCTTCGAAACTGATGAGCCCGTCTTCTCCTATTCCGAGTAGTTGGGAGATAAGTTCCGAACACTTGTAAGTCTCTGCTTTCAAGTCAGCTTCCCACCATCCTATATTCGCTTTGTTCATAAGCTTTTGTAGGAATTCGCTTTCGTTTTGTTCGTTTATTTTCAAGGTATGTCTGTATTATCAGGTAGTTAGACAATAATTTGCTCGTAAAAATAATCATTTTTGTTGAATTCCACCTTAAAAAAGTAAAAGATAGTATGATTGTATCACAAGGAAAGTATGTATTACAAAGAAAATGGGCATATATGAGCAGAGTATCAATAAATTATCTTCGTGTAAAAAAAGTAATCGAAGCATTCTGTACGCGTAAAGATAAAGCGAAGATTAAATCAACGTCCAGATGAATGGAAACGGCCGGATATAGTTGTGAATCGTATCTTTCTGGAGAGAAACATAGTGTCAAAATATTAAGAGTCAGACGATGGGAATAGAATATGTCTATAACAACAAATGTATTTATATGAATTATAATCTTTTTTAATAAATAGAGTGTTTTTTGCTCCAATTGGTTATCTTTGCGCTCTATGAAACGCAAAAAGTAACTATAAATACATGAATAATAGTCAAAATGCTATAACTGTTATATACAGGGAACATTGGCAAAAACTCTATATTCATGCATATAATCTGCTGAATGATGAGGAAAGCGCAAAAGATGTGGTGAACGATGTCTTTTGTTCGGTGCTTGAGAGCAACGAACGGTTGACAACGGAAGAGGATCTGCTGCCGTTATTCTTCGTCATGGTGCGAAATCGTTGTATTGACCAAATACGTCATCAGAACGTGGTGCATAAAAATGCGGAAAGATATCTGGAAGAACTTTACAGTGGCTGGACTGTGAAAGAATACCGTGAGTATGAAGACAAGATAAACCGGATGCAGGAGAGTATTCGCCAGATGGCTCCACAAATGCGAACCGTAGTGGAAGAATTCTTCTTAAATGAAAAGAAATGTGCGGAAATCAGTGAAAAGTTACGTATTAGTGATAATACCGTTAGAACGCACATTGCCAGAGCTTTAAAGATACTCCGAAAACAATTAACCATCTTTTTTTAAAAAAAATCCTATCGGGGTGTCATCAGTTTCAGTAACCTTTACGTGTTTAATGAAACTATTGACACTATGATAGACCATTCAGATAAAAAATTAGATTATGCACTTCGTGCCATACAACATCCACAATTAAGAGAAACTGATGAATTTCTTCAGTGGATAGGTATACCTGAAAATAAAGAACTTTTCTTGGAATTAATGGCTTGTAAGGAAGCTGTGATACGTGAGAATCTGCAACGGAAACGCAAGTACAGAAAGAAAATGCGTATCTTGGCAATTGCTTCTTCTGCTGCAGCTGTCTTGATACTGGCTTTTCTGATTCCTTCTTTGCTTCCTTCCACTTCTTTACCTGCAGAACAGCCGATACGTTTTTTTGCTGCGAACAACAATGATGAACATGTGGTCCTACAAATGGATGGTCGTAGTGAACAGCAGTTATTGACAGACAGTGTGATGGATGTGAAAGACTGGAAAACTGTCTCGGCAGACACTGTATGCTGTCAGACTTTGACTACACCACGTGGAAAAGATTTTCTGCTGGTACTGGCTGATGGGACTAAGGTATGGCTCAATGCTGAAAGTCGTTTGCGCTACCCTGTGGCATTTAATGGAAAAGAACGACGTGTGGAACTAGAAGGGGAGGCTTGCTTTGAAGTGGCAAAAGATGCCGAACATCCGTTTATTGTATGTGCTAATGGCATGAATACCATGGTGCTGGGAACTAAATTCAACGTGCGTTCCTATAGTGTTGAAGATCGTCATGTAACTTTGGTGAATGGTAAGGTGCAGGTCACAAACACAGTTAACAATAAGTCGGTAACATTACGTCCGGGACAGGATTTGACCTATACGGAAACCGGAGAGGAAAAAGTATCAGAAGTGAATATCGCTACATATACAGCCTGGACAGAGGGAATGTTCTACTTTGAGGATGTGCCGTTGGAAGAAATCATGGGTGCTTTGGGAAGATGGTATAATGTGAATATCGATTTTGAGCGGTGCGAACTGTACCATATCAGGTTGAACTTCTGGGCTAATAAAAATACCCATTTGGATGAAGCATTGGAACTGCTGAATAAGTTGGAGAAAGTGCAGGTGGACTATCAGGACGGGACCATTACAATCAAGCAGATTTAACTATACAAATACAACTCTTATGAAAAAGCAACAAATTACATTATTAGAAAAAAGAACTAAAAAAAAGCTTGTGTGGATGAGAACTGCCTTTCTATTGCTGGTGTTTACAGCAACAGCCTTGCAAGGATGGGCGCAGAATGCAGAAAACAGGCAGATTTCTTTAGAGATGAAAAACGAACCGCTCGGTTCGGCCTTGAAACAGTTCAGCAATGTATCTGGTTATAAGGTGAATTTTCCCAGTGAAGACGTTGCACCCTATCGTGTAACTGTGAGTATATATCAGATGGCTCCTTTTGCAGCACTTCAGAAGATTCTGGAAGGAAAGCCTTTTGAGTATGATGTGAAACAAAATTTCATCACTGTCCGTAAAGTGAAAGCTACCTCGACAACTGCTTCAGGTAAGTTCAGAAATGTTGGGGGACAGGTAGTGGATGAAAGTGGTGATCCCTTGCCGGGAGCAAATGTAAAGGTGCTTAACAGTCCCTTTGGTGCTATTACGGACGCAGAGGGAAACTTTACTTGTAGAGTTCCGGTCGATGTACATACATTGGAAGTGTCTTTCGTTGGTATGCAGTCGGAAAAGGTTTCTGTTAAAGACCGTAACAACGTCAGGGTGATAATGCATGAGGACAAGCAACAGTTGGGTGATGTTATTGTGACGGGTTATCAGCGTATTAGCCGTGAACGTTCTACTGCCGCTTTCGGTTTCGTTGATTCCGAGCAACTGAACAGACAGATGCACAGTGATCTGGCCTCATCTCTGGAAGGGCAAGTAGCTGGTTTGCGTATGAATATCAATTCGAATACGGGTGATATGAGTCCTATTCTTCGTGGGGTAGGTACATTCTCGCATGATGTGGGAACAGAACCACTGATTGTTGTGGACGATATGCCAACCAATTTGAGATTGAGCGAGATAAATCCGTATAATGTAGAGAGTATCACTGTACTGAAAGATGCTGCCGCTGCCAGTATTTATGGTGCTTTGGCAGCCAATGGCGTTATTGTGGTAGCCACGATGCGGGCTAAAAAAGAAGGTGCGCACGTGAGCATTAATGCAGACTGGTTTATCACTACCAAACCAAATTTCAAGAGTTTGAATTTAGCTTCAACAAGTGATATTATTGATTATCAGACAGCTGTTTTTGATGCCAATGTAGCGGAAAAAGGAAGTGCGGCGAATTTTTTATCTTCTTTTGAGTATAATTATTACAATCCCTTGTTTCAGCTTTATCTGGATCAGGCCAATGGGGATATTACCAGTGGTGAAGTAAATGCTACGTTGAGGCAATGGTGCAATAATGATTATTATAAAGAATATCGTGATAACGCTTGGCGTACGGCTATAACCCAGCGCTATAATGTAACCGTATCACAGAAAGCCGGAAATAGCAACCATCTCCTTTCTTTCAATTATGAAAAGGATAGTCAGCGCGTTATCAGTGGCAAAAGTAATAAAATTTCTTTATACTATAAATCGAATTATGCGGTTACAAACTGGCTGAACCTGAATGCCGGAGTGGATGTACGTATGGGACGTAGTTATACCCCGAATAGCGGTTATACTAGCTACACCCTGCAACAGCGATATGAACGGATATTGGATGCCGATGGTAACCATTATACTTCTCCTTACGTGAATGTGGATACATCTCCTTCCTATAATGGGAGTGTTGTAAGAAAAGCTGAAGGTGTCTCACCTTATAGAACGTTTGGTTTCAATGTACTTGATGCATTGGAGGAAAGCATAACAAAGTCACATGATGTTAGTATTCGTCCGTTTGTAAGTTTACAGGCTCGTTTCCTGAAAATGTTCAAATACAACTTCATGTATCAGTATGAATGGAATAAAGGTAAGAGTGAACTATTTGAGTCGGAAAATACTTATGTAATGCGTATGCTATATAACAGTATGGTTGATACAAATGGAAAAGCACAATTGCCGCAAGGGGGACGTTTTAATCAGACAGAAGTAGAAAGTAAGCGTTACACGGTACGAAACCAGATTGACTTTGACAAAACTTGGAAAGACCATGCAGTAACTGCCATTGCCGGTCTGGAATTTCGTGAAAACAAGATTCCGACACCTGCCCGCCAATTGTTGTATGGCTACGATCCGCAGACATTAACTTCTGATTTTATGAACTGGCAGACCTATCGTGACGGTGTAGGAACAAGTGCTCTTTCTGGCAGAACAATTACTTTATCGGGGCTGTCTGCTACTTTGCACGAGTCACGCCATCGTTATGCGTCTTTTTATGCAAATGCAGGATACTCTTATCTGTCACGTTATAATCTTTCCGGAAGTATACGTTGGGATCAAGCTGACTTGTTCGGGCTCGATATACGCAATCAGCGCCATCCTTTGTGGTCAATCGGTGCTTCTTGGATTTTATCGGAAGAATCGTTCATAAAAGAGATTTCCTGGCTGGATTACCTTAAACTACGTATGACATACGGTATCAACGGTAATGTCGATCAAAGCTCAACTACCTATTTTGTTGTAAAGAAAAAAACGCAAAGTAATCCTATTAAAACGACCTATCTGACTTATGAGGATGATGATTTGCCAAATCCGAAGCTTCGTTGGGAGAAAACAGCCACCTACAATATAGGATTAGATTTCCGTCTTTTCAAGAATCTGATAAGCGGTAGTCTGGAATATTACAATCGTCACTCATCTGATTTGCTGGTACGCCGATATATGGACCCTACTTTAGGAGCCGGTTCACGTGTGGTGAATAATGGTGAGATGCGTAATCGTGGCGTAGAACTTTCCCTTACAACCAATATCATACGTAAGAAAGACTGGAACTTCGCTGTAGATTTTAACTTTGACTATAATAAGAACAAAATGTTGAAAGTCGATCATAGTGAATCTGATAATGCAAGAGTCTTTATCGCAAGTCCGCAGGTTTATTTTATGGAAGGTACTAGTTATAATACGTTATGGGCTTACCGTATACATCGTATCGAGAATGGATATCCGGTAGCAGTGGATAAAGATGGAAATGATCTGGTGAAATTTAATGAAGACGGCACGGTAGCCAGTATCACTTCTGGTTCTTCGCTCAAAGGTACTGATGACTTGGTGAACCTTGGTTCGCTGACTCCGAAATTCAGCGGGTCAGTGGGGTTAAGATTCAACTATAAGAATTTTGATTTGAATGCATTCTTTGTGTATGCTGGTGGTAATAAGCTGCGTAACAGTGTATTAAAAATGGATGACCAGTTAGGTACTCAAACCTTGAAAGGAATTGCCAACCGTTGGACTGCGGATGATTCGAATGCACAGGTACGTATGTACCTCGATATACCGGCACAGGTAAAAACTTATGCCAGCACTTTCCAAGATTGGTGGCAATACGGTGACATCAATGTGAAAGATGCAGGTTATGTAAAATTGCGTAGCTTGAGTGTAGGATATAACTTGCCGTTTACGGTTTGCCAACACCTCCGCCTCTCTTCTCTGAAAGTGAAAGTGCAGGTAAATAATCTGTTTACCTGGTGTAAGGCAGGAAGTGATATTGATCCGGAAAGCTATGGAATGAATGACGGTACACGTGGCATCGCTTCTCCCAAGACTTACTCCATCGGATTATCAACAAGTTTCTAACCATTTTAAAAATATAAGATATGCGTAAATTACTTTATATATTGCCAGTTATTCTCATATTGGGTTTTGCAGCCTGTGAAAACTATGTGGATATTACTCCTACAGGCAAGAAAACGGTGGATTCTACTGATACTTATTATGAATTGATAGCCCTGCCCAACCGGGCCTACCATCCGGCAGCTTTTGCCTTGTTGAGCGATAATGTCTGGTCGAAAGAATCGAATATCATAGGTAATGAATTTATTTCATGGGATGGTATTAACATGACTTTTAATGAGGCAGCTAACCGGAAAGAGCTAAGTGATAACAATTTATATGAAAATTGTTATACATATATCCTACGGTCAAATATCGTAATTTCATTGGTTGATGCTAGTCTGGGTGATAAAGATGTTAAGGAATTGGCAAAAGCGGAAGCAAAGATCATGCGTGCCTGGGATCACTTTATTCTGATAAATACATTTGCGAAAGCATATAATCCGGAAACTGCAGCCACTGACGGTGGAGTTGCTATCATTGATAAATATGATTTGGAGGCTACTCCAACCAAATCTACGGTTGCTCAAGTATACGATTTTATTATTAAGGATATAGAAGAAGCGCTTCCTTATTTACAGGAAGAGCCGGTGAATGTATATCATCCGTCAAAAGCTTTTGGATATGCGTTGGCTGCCCGTGTTTATCTGTTCCATCGAGATTGGAAAAAAGCGAAAGAAGCTGCCGAAGAATCATTGAAGTTGAATAATACCCTGATTGATTATATTGATTTGGGAGCTAAAGGAGGTCCGACTAAGGTTACTACTTATGCCAAAGGCGGTAACCCGGAAGTGCTGAACTATGCTTATATGGGTGGTCCTACTGAAGTTTTGGCCTTTTGTTATGGTATGCTTAGCCCGGAGATGGTACAACTTTTCGGGCAGAATGATGAACGTTTGAACCAATTCTTTAAAACGAGTGACAACAGTGTATACTACTTTGACGAAGGTTCAGGAGCTGCTTTGTGGAATACTTCGATTACTTATTCTAAGTTTCAGCCTATGTCTGTGGGAATGCGTACTGCCGAAGTTTACCTGATTCTGGCAGAAGCGAAAGCACGGCTGAAAGATATACCGGGAGCTGTCCAAACATTGAATCAGTTGCGTGAAAAACGAATCAAGAGAGCCGAAGCTGTATTGCCGGAACCTGCTACCGAACGTGCGATGGTGCAGGCAGTCATTGATGAGCGCCGTAAGGAGTTAATCTCCGGATTTAGTCGCTTCTGGGATTTGAAACGATACAATACGGAAGCTGATTACGCAAAGACAATCACCCGTACTTTCCCGCTGGTATCTACGGATGTCGAGAAAAAGACATATACGTTGAAGCCGGATTCACGGTTGTATATCATTCCATTCCCGTTGGCTGCCCGTGAAAAAAATCCGAACCTGACAATGAACACTAACGAATGAAAAAAATAAAGAGAAAACTATGCGAAAGATTTTGATGATGGCTGTGTTGGCGTTCCTGTCCTTGCAAGGTGTGGGAGCTCGTGCCAGTGGTATATCTCTTCTGGAAAGTGGAAAGAAGAAACTGGTAGCACAGGAAGATACGGTCAAGAAAGACACTGTTAAGAAAGTAACGGCTTATGAAAAACTGTTGAAAGATGGAGGAAGTGAATGTGAGGGTATGTTTACGGTACGCCACATCAAAGATAACTGGTATTTTGAAGTGCCGGATACTCTTTTAGGACGGTTGTTGTTGGCTGTGACCCGGTTTAAAGCAGTGCCACAGGGTTTCAAAATGCTTAGCGGAGAAGAGGTGAACCGGAGTGTTGTTTATTGGGAACAGCATGATGATAAGACTCTCTTTTTACGCGAATATGTGCAATCACAGTTTGCCCGTCCGGGTGATAACATTGCCGAGGCATTGAAACAATCGACTGTAGATCCTGTAATCTATAAATTTGATGTAATCGGTAGAAATCCGGAGACTCAGGCACAGCTCATTGATGTATCAAAACTCTTTTTAGGTGATAATAAATTGTGTGGCTTTACCTCAAGCGACCGTTCCATTCTTGGCATTGGTACTTTAGCCCAGGACCGCACATTTATGGATACGATAAAAACCTATCCTATCAACGTGGAGGCAGTGACTTTGCGTACTTATAGTATTAGTGCTGGTAGACTACCGGCTGCACAGACTGGTTCGGTGACTGTGAAACTGAATACAAGCATCGTGATGTTACCCAAAGAACCGATGCAGCCACGGTTTGCCGATGACCGGGTGGGATTTTTCCAAAACTCGTTGACCGAATTTTCGGACGACCAGCAGACTACCGATCGTGGAGCCATCATCCAGCGCTATCGGTTGGAACCGAAAGATCCGGAACGTTACCGTCGGGGACAACTCTCCGAACCGAAAAATCCCATTATCTACTACATTGATCCGGCAACACCGAAGAAGTGGATACCTTATCTTAAAGCAGGTGTCGAAGACTGGAATACAGCATTTGAAGCTGCCGGATTCAAGAACGCTATAATAGCTAAAGAATGGCCGAACGATCCCAATATGAGTTTGGACGATGCGCGTTATAGTGTGATACGTTATCTACCCTCCGAAACGGAGAATGCTTACGGTCCGCGTATTGTCGATCCGCGTAGTGGAGAAATTATGGAAAGTCATATTTGTTGGTATCACAACGTAATGAACTTACTCAAAAAGTGGTATATGGTGCAGTGCGGGCCACTGGATAAGCGCGCACGCACGATGACTTTTGACGACAAATTAATGGGCAGTCTGATTCAGTTTGTCTCTTCACATGAAGTGGGGCATAGTATCGGCTTACGGCACAATATGGCAGCCAGTTCGGCTACTCCGGTAGAGAAACTGCGTGATAAAGCTTGGGTAGAAGCCAATGGTCATACGGTATCAATCATGGATTATGCGCGGTTCAATTATGTAGCCCAACCGGAAGATCGGATTTCCGAAAAAGGATTGTTCCCTCGTATCGGTGTTTATGACAAATGGGCTATCCAATGGGGATATCGCTATCGTCCGGAATTTAAGGATCCTTATAAAGAAAAAGACGTATTACGTGCCGAAGTAACCAAAAAACTGCGGGGAGATCATCGCTTGTGGTTTGTTGGTGATGAAGGAAAGGGATTTGATCCCCGTAGCCAGAGTGAGGACTTGGGCGACAATAATATGAAAGCCAATGAATACGGTATAAAGAACCTGAAAAGAGTGATGGAAAACATACTGACCTGGACAGCACAGCCTGACGGAGAGTACACTGACTTAACCACCATTTATAATTCGGTTCGTGCCCAACATCTGAAGTATACCCTGCAAGTGCAGAAGAACATAGGAGGACGCTATACCAATAATTTGCCGGATCTCAAAGTGCATGATTATCTGCCACGCAGTTTGCAGAAAGAAGCTGTTGAATGGTTGGGACGCAATTTGTTTGTAGCTCCACTCTGGCTCTACCCTGATGAAGTGGTGAGTCGTACCGGAGTCAAACCGGTGGATGAGATTCGTGACCGCCAAAGCTCTGTTGTAGCTTTGCTACTTGCACCGGGAATGTTGTATAATATTTACTCAACCTCATTGTGTTCTTCGGAATCGTATGCACTCGATGATTATTTGAACGATGTATTTACTGCAATATGGAAACCGTTGAATGATCCCAATGAACTGGAGAATAATTTCCGCCGTCAGTTGCACCGGACTTATCTGGGGTTTGTCGAAGGAATGATTAAACCTAGTAGCAAAGATGGTGCCAATGCAAATCTGGCAATCAGCCGTTCTGATATTCAGCTTTTTGTAGAACAGCATTTAGATAAGATTGAAGAGTCAGTAAAAGAGCAACTTGCTGCTTCTAAGGAGGGAGATCTCAATTACCGGCATTATGCGGCATTGCTGCGCAACGTTCAGAAAATAAAAGAAGGATATTATGGAAAAGATGCTGATACGCGGTCTTCTGATAAATAGCTTTGAGGAAAACGAAGAATAGAAAAAAATAGAAAAGTAGAACAGATTTTCTTGTATATATAAACTCTCTCTTTTTACTTTTACAGACTTACTCTTCTCTAATGATAACCTTGCTTTGATGAATCATCATCCATAATGCAAGCTTAGAATTAGAGGAGGGTATTTTTTTATATCCCTGATTACTGCATCCCGCTTCTTTGTAGAAAGAATCATTATTTCTGGGTATTGACAACTATTTATTTTCTAGTGAACTTTGTGAAGAAACAATCTGTTGTATATATAAAAAGAAGAAAGGAGAATTTTAGAAATGAAAAAGATAGTATTACTTCGTCACGGAGAGAGTGCATGGAATAAAGAAAATCGTTTTACGGGCTGGACAGATGTAGATCTGACAGAAAAGGGAGTTGCCGAAGCTGAAAAAGCCGGAGAGACATTGAAAGAATATGGTTTCAATTTTGATAAGGCTTATACTTCCTATTTGAAGCGTGCGGTGAAAACCTTGAACTGTGTTCTCGATAAGATGAATCTGGACTGGATACCTGTAGAGAAAAGCTGGCGCTTGAATGAAAAGCATTATGGTGAATTGCAGGGATTGAATAAAGCCGAGACTGCCGAGAAATATGGAGAAGAACAAGTGCTAGTGTGGCGTCGTAGCTATGATATAGCTCCCCATCCTCTTTCAGAAAGTGATTTGAGAAATCCCCGTTTTGATTACCGTTATCATGAAGTACCCGATGCGGAGTTGCCTCGTACTGAATCATTGAAAGATACCATTGAACGTATTATGCCTTATTGGGAAAGTGATATATTTCCTAGTCTGAAAACAGCTCATACGCTGTTGGTGGTCGCTCATGGCAATAGTTTGAGAGGCATCATCAAGCATCTAAAAAACATCTCCGATGAAGATATTGTCAAGCTGAATCTACCTACGGCTGTGCCTTACGTATTTGAGTTTGATGAAAACCTGAACGTTGCTAATGACTATTTCCTGGGAAACCCGGAAGAGATCAAAAAACTGATGGAAGCAGTAGCCAATCAGGGAAAGAAAAAATAGAAAAGTTACACATTAAAAAAAGAAGTTATGAGTAAAGTAGTAGAATTATTAAGAGATAAGGCCTGTTATTACCTGGACCACACTTGCGAAACCATTGATAAATCATTGATTCATGTTCCGTCTCCCGATACAATAGATAAAATCTGGATTGATTCGGACCGGAGCATCAGAGTATTGAACAGTCTGCAAACGTTGTTGGGACATGGCCGCCTGGCAAATACCGGTTATGTGTCTATACTTCCTGTCGATCAGGACATCGAACATACTGCCGGAGCATCGTTTGCCCCCAATCCGATCTATTTCGATCCGGAAAATATCGTAAAACTGGCTATTGAAGGAGGCTGTAATGGAGTAGCTTCTACCTTTGGGATTCTTGGATCCGTAGCACGTAAATATGCCCATAAAATACCTTTTATCGTTAAGTTGAATCACAATGAATTACTTTCTTATCCTAACAGTTTCGACCAAGTATTGTTTGGTACCGTTAAAGAAGCCTGGAATATGGGAGCAGTAGCGGTAGGCGCCACTATCTATTTCGGTTCGGAACAGAGTCGCCGTCAGCTCGTGGAGATAGCCGAAGCTTTTGAATATGCTCACGAACTGGGGATGGCAACCATTCTTTGGTGTTACCTGCGCAATAATGATTTCAAGAAAGGTGCTGTCGATTATCATGCTGCCGCCGACCTGACAGGACAGGCCGACCGTTTGGGAGTGACTATCAAAGCTGATATTGTGAAACAGAAACTTCCGACTAATAATGGTGGCTTCAAAGCTATCGGTTTCGGAAAGATCGACGAGCGTATGTATACCGAACTTGCTTCCGAACATCCGATTGACCTTTGCCGCTACCAGGTAGCCAACGGCTATATGGGACGCGTTGGTTTGATTAACTCCGGTGGAGAATCTCACGGTTCTTCCGATTTGCGTGATGCAGTCATTACAGCTGTAGTCAACAAACGTGCAGGAGGTATGGGATTGATTAGCGGACGTAAAGCGTTCCAGAAACCAATGAACGAAGGGGTGGAATTATTGAATACTATTCAGGATGTATATCTTGATTCGTCAATAACGATTGCATAATCAGAGATGAATGGAAATAAATTATTATCTTTGACTATTAGATCGTTAACCATTAAAAATTAAGAGTATGAAATTTTTTATTGACACAGCTAATTTGGAGCAAATTCAGGAGGCTTATGACCTCGGAGTACTTGACGGAGTGACTACCAACCCTTCGCTGATGGCGAAAGAAGGTATCAAAGGAACGCAGAATCAGCGTGAACATTATATCAAGATATGTAAGATTGTCAACGGAGATGTCAGTGCCGAAGTGATAGCAACCGATTATGAAGGAATGATTCGTGAAGGTGAAGAACTTGCCGCGCTCAATCCGCATATTGTAGTAAAAGTCCCCTGTATTGCCGATGGCATTAAAGCGATCAAACATTTCACGGAAAAGGGAATCCGTACTAACTGTACATTAGTCTTTTCAGTAGGACAGGCATTACTGGCAGCTAAAGCCGGAGCTACCTATGTTTCGCCTTTTGTCGGTCGTCTGGACGATATTTGTGAAGATGGAGTAGGGCTTGTGGGAGATATTGTACGTATGTATCGTACCTATGATTACAAGACACAAGTGCTCGCTGCTTCTATCCGCAATACGAAACATATTATCGAATGTGTGGAAGTGGGAGCAGACGTTGCTACTTGTCCGTTGAGTGCTATCAAGGGTTTATTGAATCATCCGTTGACGGATTCGGGATTGAAGAAGTTTCTGGAAGACTATAAAAAAGTCAATGGTTAAGTAAGTAATGAAACTTGCAGTATATTAAAATTTTTAGGCACGGATTATTTGCTCAGGTCTTAGAATTCCGTGCCTAAAGAATATTTGTTTTTTCGGGTAGCTGCTCATTACTCTTTTTTCCGTTCCTGTTTTCTCTTCTCCTTATATTGAGTTGGCGTTTCTCCTGTATATTGTTTGAAAGCCGTACTGAAATAGCGTGAAGTAGTGAAGCCGACCTTCTCGGCAATTTCCGTGAACGACATGTCCGTACTGGTGATTAATGTGATCGCTTTCTCCATCCGGAATTTATTAATGTAATCATTGGCTCCCATATCGGTCAGAGCTTTTAGCTTATTGTAAAGGGAAGCCCGGCTCATACCTATCTCCTTGCAGATAAAAGTGACGTCCAGATTGCTGCTATCCAGATGTTCCTGAATAATTTTATTCAGTTTCAGCAGAAATGTTTCATCTGCTTGGCTGAAAGTGCTCTCTTCCGGCGCAGGGACTAATCCTGTATTCAAATATCTTTTCTTGATAGATTCGCGGTTTTTCAATCGGTTGCGAATGATTTCCATTAGCATTTCTATCTCAAAGGGCTTAGTCAGATAAGCGTCCGCCCCGTTCTTGTAGCCACTCAACTGACTTTGTTTATCATCTCTTGCTGTCAGCAGAATGATAGGAATGTGACTGATCGTAATATCTTCCTTTATATTTTTGCAAAGTTCATATCCATTCATTCTCGGCATCATCACGTCACTGACGATAATATCCGGAGCATGATTTCTGGTCAGTTGAAGGGCTTCCACACCATCGGAAGCAATCACTACCCGTTTGAAATATTCTCCCAGTGACTTTTTCAGAAAATCCGTCAAATCCGGATTGTCATCCACCACTAGAATACTGTAAGGACTCGTATCGAACGTATTTTCCTCCGGTAACTGTTCTTTGCTATCATCGTTCATCAATTCGTTCAGATATGCCTTCGGCTGACAGACGATCTCTTCCGATTGTTGTCTCAAGGGTAGTTCAAAGAAGAATGTTGCACCAGCTTCCTGATTATCCCGTGCACCGATGGAGCCTCCGTGTAGTTCTACCAGAATCCTGGAATAAGATAATCCGATACCTGTGCCGCTTTGCTCTCCTGTACCTTGATAGAAACGGGTGAAGAGTTTTTGTGTATTTACTTGTTTCAATCCGTTTCCCCGGTCAATGATGGAGATACGTACGCTATTTTTCTCGGAAAGCAACTCCGATGTAATTGTTATTTCTGCATCTTGTGGACTGTGTTTCAAGGCATTGATAAGCAGATTGCTTAGAATAATCTCACACTTATCTTTATCGAAACTTACAGTATTGACCTGTGGGTCAAGCTGATAGCGGATACGGACGTTTTTAGCTTCACCTTCGCTGACGAAATCTTGGGATACATGTTCAATCCATTGATTGAGAGCATACGGCTGTATCTGCAATTTACTTTCCCCAACCTCCATTTTGCGTACATCGAGTACCATATTAATAAGGTTTTTCATTCGCTGTGACTGGCGATAGATTGCTTTTATAGGTAAATATTGTGTATCTTCGGCAGAAAGCGATTTCAGTATCCGGCTAAGCGGTGCGTGTATGAGCGTTAAAGGTGTGCGCAGCTCATGACTGATATTAATAAGGAAACGTACTTTTTCTTCATATACCTGTTGTTCATGTTCCTTCATTGCCCATTTCAGTTTTTCTTCCTTACGCTTTAGAGTTCTTCGGAAAGTTTCAATAATAGCGGCAGCAGTAAGAACGGTACAGCTAAGAATAAACCACCATGTCCGATACCAGGGAGGGAGAATGGTTAGTTCCAGTACTTCCTGACTGGGAATCCAACTGCCATCTTTAGCTGTACATGAAGCCATAATCTTATAACTTCCCGGAGGAAGTGAACGTATAGCCAGTTCGGGATTGTACGATTCGATTTGCTGGTCATTCAGTCCTTCTATCTGGTATCTGTACACTTTCTGTCGGAAAATGTCCTTCTCTTTCGACATGATCCGGATAGTGATATTACTGTTCCAGGGAGCGGAGATCCCTGTTGGTCGATTGGTTAATTCGTTATTCACGGATTCTCCATTGATGATGACATCAGATAATTGGAGTTGGGGAAGTTCAGAAGTTGTTAATGGTATTTTGCAGTTAATGTGCAGTAAACCTTTTACTCCACCCATATAGACGTCTCCCTGCATACTTAACAGGCGGGGTTTGGAAAGATATTCGTTCTGGATTACGCCGTCTGATTCGCCGAATAGAACGAACTTTTTTTCTTTGATAAGCCAAGCGAAAAGCATGCTGTCAGCTCCTATCCATACTTTTCCTTGCTGGTCGCATACGATCAAAGTGATTTCACTAAATAGAGAGGTCGGGATCGGAGTCTGTATTTTGGTGGCGGGATTGTAGTGTACCAATCCGTAATTGTTCCCAATCCAGAAGTTTCCCTCTTCGTCTCTTGAAACGGAGTTGATGGTCGTGTCTTTCCAGCATCTGTATAGGGCTTTCAGCCGGTTTGTATGGTTGTCCAGTTCATATATGTGCTTCGTATCATTTAGATAAGTGGTGTTCCTATAATTGCCGATTGGCAGGAGAGCACCGATAATATCTTGTTCTTCCTGTTCTATAGCGGTACTGAAAGTACGTGTATTCAAATCATATATATAGATATGTTCTCCAAGGAACAGAATGCTGTGATGAGTGTTCCGGAGTAGATTTACAGCCTTGCCTCGATTGCATAAGAGTGCTGTTGTTTCAGCGTCGACAATGGTGAAAGGTTGTTTTTCTCCAGTTGCCGGATTGAAAATAAATACTCCTTGTGAGAAAATAGAAATTAATAATTTACCGGGAGTAAACTGACAGATAGAGGCAACTTTGTCTTCCCAGGTGGAAGGGTAATGAGTAAATTTCTCTGTGAGCGGATTAAAGTTGTTGATACCTCCTCCGTCCGTACCTACCCAGATTTGATCTTGAGATTCCTGGAAAAGACTTAGAACGGTATTGTTGCTAAGTCCCCGGTCGTTGCCGGGTGGTACGTCTGTATATGTTTTCATGGAAACTTCCCGGATGCTGATTAGTCCGTTGCGGATGCTGCCTGCCCATATATTGTTGTTGTAGTCGTTGTATAGGCATAAGATAGAGTTGGCGGGAAGTGAATAGTTGTCACTTCCGGGCACATGTTCCAGCAGAGAAAAATGTCCGGTTTCCGGGTCGAGAATATTAATGCCTCCTCCGTCTGTTCCAATCCAGATTTCTCCTTCCCGTTCGGCGAGACTTAGTACAACATTGTTACTTAGAGAAGAGTTGTGGGTAGTATATGTAGCCAGTAGTTTACCGTCATGTGTCAGGCAGTTCAGCCCTCCGTTGTAAGGGGCTACCCAGATTCTTTTTTGTGAGTCTATGAGTACGTTCATTATTTCCTTTCCGCAATCGAAAGGAGGACGGCGGCATTTTCCGGTATTCAGGTCGAGCAGGAGTAGTCCTTGCCAGCGACTACAACAAAGTAATGTTCGTTTATCCCATAGACTTAGCAGAGTCACATTATAATTGGGCTCTAGGTCAAACGTTTGCAGGAGGCGGAAAGTGGCATCCTGATAATTATAGAAAAAGATTTTATTTTTCGAACCGAATAACACTCCATCATCAGTCAGGCAGACGGAATAGGCGATGATATTATTTCCTGTTTCATCAGTCGGTATAAGAAAGTCATCGCTTTGCCGCTGATAACGTGCCACTCCCTTATCTGTCAGAATCCATATATTGTTTTGTACATCTTCTATCAGCTGGTAGATTAAATTGTGAGGAATGGAATGAGGGTTGTTTGACTGATGGACATACTTTTTAAGTTCATGTCCGTCATATCGTCCCAGTCCGGAGCGGGTTCCAATCCATACAAAACCTTGTTCATCCGTTAAGATGCATCGTACGGTAGAAGGCAGTCCGTCTTTTAGTGAGATTTGCTTATAGTAATAATGACCGGCTTGAAGAGGGGAGATGCCGATAAACAGTGCGATAAATGCGATGCATAGTAGTAAAAAGGTCTTTCTTCTCATGAGATTAGGTCAGTTAAACTAAAACAAAGATAATACATTCGGATGAATGTTTGTTGAAAAGCAAACTTATTTTGTATTCCTTCAGGTAAAAGAGTTATATATAGTTGCTTTTCTCTATTTAATTTTGTATCTTTAAAGCTTTCCGTCCTTTTAAGAATAGTTTGTCCCCTTGCAATGGGATAATAGTCATCTTATAGGGTGCTATTTATCACTTTACAAAATGATTATTGTCACCTTATAAGGGGATGACTACTCGACTGCATAAACTATTATAAATTTCTGTACTGAAAATCTTTAATCTCTGCACTGAAAATCCTTGAATACAATGAGAATTGCTAATTCTTCATCTTATATTCATAGGGAGCCATTCCAACAACTTTTTTAAATAACCGGCTTATTGGAAGTAAAGGCCTGTACACAGCAGATTAGGTAAAGTAGCCGGTTTTTATCAGTGGGAAGATAGTATTATTTAGCTAGATTCTCTATCTTTGCTCGAAAATATACGACTATGATTACCGAAGAACTACAGAAACTTTATCAGTCATATACGGGCGTTCCCGCTGAAAACATAACAGAATTACCGTCTTCCGGTTCCAACCGCCGTTATTTTCGGCTGACGGGTATAGAAACATTGATTGGAGTTTACGGAGCTTCTATCGATGAGAATGAAGCATTTCTTTATATGGCAGGACACTTCCACAAATGTGGACTGCCTGTTCCCGAAGTGCGCATCGTTTCGGAAGATAAGACCTATTATTTGCAGGAGGATTTGGGCGATACTCTGTTGTTCCATGCCATAGAGAAAGGACGTGCTACCAGCGTCTTTTCAGAAGAGGAAAAAGAGTTGCTTCGCAAAACGATTCGTTTGCTTCCTGCCATTCAGTTTGCCGGGGCCGATGGATTTGATTTTTCCCGTTGTTATCCTCAACCGGAGTTCAATCAACGCTCCATTCTGTGGGATTTGAATTACTTTAAATATTGCTTCCTGAAAGCTACCGGTATGGAGTTTCAGGAAGATAAACTGGAAGATGATTTCCAGAAAATGAGCGATGTCTTGCTTCGCAGTTCTTCCGCTACTTTCATGTATCGTGATTTTCAGAGCCGTAATGTGATGATAAAAGACGGCGAACCGTGGTTTATCGACTTTCAGGGCGGACGCAAAGGCCCGTTCTATTATGACATAGCCTCTTTCCTGTGGCAAGCGAAAGCGAAATATCCCGATAGTCTTCGTAAAGAACTGCTGCAAGAGTATATGGAAGCTCTTCGCAAATACCAACCGATTGACGAATCCTATTTTTATAGCCAGCTTCGTCACTTTGTCCTTTTCCGTACGCTGCAAGTGTTGGGAGCTTATGGTTTCCGTGGTTACTTTGAAAAGAAACCGCATTTTATCCAAAGTGTTCCTTATGCCATCGAAAACCTGCGTGAATTGTTGAAAGAAGAATATCCGGAATATCCGTATCTCTGTAACGTTTTGCGAGAGCTTACCGGACTGAAACAATTTACGGACGATCTGAAAAAGCGGCAGTTAACCGTCAAAGTAATGAGTTTTGCCTATAAGAAAGGAATTCCTGATGACTCTACCGGCAATGGAGGAGGTTATGTATTCGACTGTCGCGCCGTGAATAATCCCGGTAAGTATGAGCGTTACAAACCTTTCACCGGACTGGATGAACCTGTAATCACTTTCTTGGAAGAAGATGGAGAAATACTCCGTTTCCTCGATCATGTCTATGCTTTGGTGGATGCCTCCGTGCAACGTTATATGGAACGCGGATTCAGCAATTTGTCCGTCTGCTTCGGTTGCACCGGCGGACAGCATCGTTCTGTTTATTCTGCCCAGCATCTGGCAGAGCACCTGAATCAGAAATTTGGTGTGAAAGTCGAACTGGTGCATCGGGAACAGAATATCGAACATACGTTTGAGGCAACAATCTAAGAAGAGTAAATATTAAAGAAGAAAGTAACCGAAAGAATGAAAGCAATGATATTTGCAGCCGGTTTGGGTAGCCGGCTGAAGCCGCTCACCGATACCATGCCGAAGGCTTTGGTTCCCATAGCCGGACATCCGATGTTGGAACATGTGATCTTAAAACTGAAAGCTGCCGGATTCACAGAAATAGTGATTAATATCCATCATTTTGGCGAACAAATACTTGATTTCTTAGAAGCCAATGAGAATTTTGGGCTTATCATACATATTTCCGATGAACGCGATCTGTTGCTCGACACCGGTGGGGGAATTAAGAAAGCCCGTTCTTTCTTTGAAAACTCCGATGAGCCTTTCCTGATACACAATGTCGATATTCTTTCAGACGTGAATCTGAAAGAATTATATGACTACCATTTACGAAGCGGTGCTGTTGCCACTTTACTGGCCAGCCAACGTAAAACCTCCCGCTATCTTCTTTTTGATACAGATAAGAGACTTTGCGGATGGATAAACAAGGATACGGAACAAGTGAAACCGGAAGGTTTTCAGTATGATTCTTCCCTTTATCAAGAATATGCATTCAGTGGCATCCATGTACTTTCGCCCGCCATTTTTCAATGGATGACCTCTCCCTCATGGGATGGAAAATTCTCTATCATGGATTTCTATCTTGCCACTTGCCGGCAAGTAAACTATGGTGGTTACTTGACAGAAAAGTTGCATCTGATTGATATAGGCAAACCGGAAACATTAGCGAAAGCAGAAGGCTTCTTATACCAAAATGCGAAATAAAGATACTGAAAGAGGCTAAAAGGCCTCTTTCTTTCTATGTAACAAAATATTAAAGTAACTTTGCTTGGATAAACAATCAATATTGTAATACTATACAAATTTTGCTGCATGGAACAGACTTTGGTAAATGGGATAGCTGATAACTTATTGCATAATATCTTTAATGACTTGTCTGTAGGCTTGGAATTGTATGATAAGGACGGTCTCATGATAGATGTCAATTATTCACGGTTGAGATCAATGGGGATAAAAGACAAAAAGGATATTTTGGGCTATAATCTATTCAACTACACCAGTTTCTCTGATGAAATCAAGGAACAGATCAGAAAAGGAGAAACAGTGCGTTTCATGGCAAAATATGATTTTGATGACTTGTGCCGTCTTTTTCCTACTAATCTGTCCGGTATAAAATTCTTCGAGATTACCGTTTCTTTTGTACATAATGATAAGTCTGAAATTACCAATTATATGGTGATAACTCAAGATATCACCGAACGTGTTTTGTGGCAAAACAAATATGACAATCTTTACGAAGAGGTTGTGCGTTCGAAAAAAGAACTTCTTGAGAGCGAACAAAGAATGATCCATTTGATTCGTCAGAATGAATTGGTATTGAACAATATTAATTCGGGATTGGCATATATTGCGAACGACTATATCGTACAATGGGAGAATATCTCGCTTTGTAGTAAAAGCCTTTCTTATGAGGCTTACAAAAAAGGAGAACCTTGCTATCTGACAGCCCATAATCGCACCACTCCTTGTGAGAATTGTGTGATGCAACGTGCCCGGAAATCCGGTCAGGTAGAGTCTATCTTGTTTAATCTGGATAACAAGCATGTCATAGAAGTCTTTGCTACTCCCATATTTAATGAACAGGGAGATGTTGACGGTGTCGTGATTCGTGTAGATGATGTTACCGAGCGGCAGCACATGATTGGTGAACTTGAAAAGGCAAGGAGCCGCGCTGAACAATCCGATAAGTTGAAATCCGCCTTTCTGGCAAATATGAGCCATGAAATTCGTACACCGTTAAATGCTATCGTTGGTTTTTCCGACTTATTGATGGTGACGGAAGATCAAGAAGAAAAAGAAGAATTTATTCAGATTATCAATGCCAACAATGAGTTGCTTTTGAAGCTGATTAACGACATACTGGATCTTTCGAAAATAGAAGCCGGCTCGGTAGAACTGAAATACGAAAATTTTGATTTGGCTGTTTATTTCAACGAATTAGCTGCTTCGATGCATCGTCGTGTAGTAAATCCGCAGGTTCGGTTAGTTCCCGTGAATCCTTATGAAACTTGTACCGTTCGTTTGGATAAAAACCGGTTAGCGCAGATTCTCACTAACTTTGTAACTAATGCTATCAAATATACCTCCAAAGGAACTATTGAAATGGGGTATGAGAAGATAGACGAAAATATTCGTCTTTACGTTCGCGATACAGGTATCGGCATACCGGAGGATAAAAAAGATAAAGTATTTCATCGTTTTGAGAAACTGGATGAATTTGCACAGGCAACCGGATTGGGATTGTCCATTTGTAAAGCCATTGTTGAGGCTTGCAGAGGAGAGATAGGCTTTGAGTCAGAATTTGATAAAGGGTCTTTATTTTGGGCGGTTTTGCCATGCCAGTTCGAATCGGTTAACAGCGAACCGACTTCTTCACGTCGGAACAATGAGAAGGATGCGAATAAAGAAAATATTCTTGACTCCGAAGAAACAAAAAAAGTACCTAAAAGAGTACTGGTCGTTGAAGATATACAAAGTAACTTCTTTTTGGTATCTTCTATCTTGAAAAACAAATGCCAGTTGTTACACGCACCGAATGGACTGGAGGCAGTTGAGATTGTCCGTACCCAACCGGTGGATTTGGTACTGATGGATATGAAGATGCCTGTTATGGACGGACGTACTGCAACCTCGGAGATCCGGAAGTTCAATGCTGAAATTCCAATTATCGCCCTGACTGCTCATGCCTTTGATGCTGACCGGGTAGCTGCGTTGAAAGCCGGTTGTGATGATTATCTGGTGAAGCCGATCAATGGCGCGAAGTTGATGCAGACTCTGAAAGAGTATGGTTGTTGAAAGGATGGGATTAGAAATGTGCTGATCTGAAAAAGGGTATATTCTATTCTTTCTGTTTTTAATATATCAGTCACTTGTTTGTGGTGAAGGAAAAAACGCTCTGCATTTTGGATGAAAGAATGTAGGATTGTTTGTTATCCTGGATAATTCCTGTCTAAAAATAAATAATTCCTCTGTATTGCTATCTATATGCTTACTGTTTGCCCGTATGTAGTTTGTTTTATCATTCTTTTTTGGTGCGTATATGATGATGAACTAGCCTATAAACGGGCTTTTCCAAGGGCTTTTATAACTTGGTCGGTGAGTATGGAAGGCTTTCTCGGTGAGGAAGGATGTGTTCCTCACCGAGGAATGGCTTATTGCTCACCGAGGAAAATCATTTATTTCTTTAAAGAAAACGCATATTATCTGAAAATATATGCTGTATTGTGGCAGTAATATGCATATATATGTGATAATATGGATGCTTTTAATTCCGGATTCCCATCTTCAACAGTTTTGTTTTCTTTCTTAATCTGAAAAAAAGAACATTTCTCTTGTTTGTTTGGAGGAATTGAAAGGGAGACGGCTTACTTAAAAGGCTATAAATCCGTAAAGTTTGGGATTGTTTTTTATGTTTATGGATTTAAATAGTTATCTTTGTACAAGAAAGGAGGTATATAATGACTGCTACAAAGAAAATAAAAACTCGGGAAGAACTTAGAGTTGAGGTAGTGAAGAAAATTACAGCTAATAAAAGGAATGCCCAATCTTTTCTAAAAAAAGCTGGAATAGTCTCTAAATCAGGTGAACTTACCAAAATTTATAGATGAAAGAAACATTATACTCACGTCGTTCTAATCTTGTTGTTGGCTTTCATGGTTGTGATCAATCAATTGCAAATAAGATAATTGAAGGTAAAGATGATCTAATTGCAAGTACTAATGATTATGATTGGCTGGGACATGGAATCTATTTTTGGGAAAACAACGAGCTTCGTGCATTGCAATATGCAAATGATATGATGGGTAGAGCTCATTCATCTGTTAAATGCCCAGCTGTAATTGGTGCTATTATTGATTTGGGATACTGCATGGACTTGACAGATTCATTGTATTTAGGTGAATTGAAGGAATCTTATAATGTACTTGTGGAAACATGTCGTGTAACAGGGATTTCTCTTCCTACAAATTCTACAATAGGAATATCTGAAGATAAGCTATTGCGCAGATTGGATTGTGCAGTTATTGAAACGGCACATCAGATTAACAGAGAAGTATCAGGAAGAGAATTTGATTCAGTGAAAGGTGTATTTTGGGAAGGTGTTGAACTCTATCCAGACGCAGGGTTTAGAGAAAAGAATCATATTCAGATATGTGTGCGTAATCCTAATTGTATAAAGGGGTTCTTTTTGCCTCGTAAATTAGATATGAACTATATAAACCCGTAAGGAAAATTTGGAGGCTAAATTCCGTACGGATACGGTTCTTTCCGGCCGTGATACTGGGAAGATTGTAAATCTGCATCTCCGGCAGATTTATTTGCAATTTCCTTATTTTACAAAGGACTTGTCGGACTGCCATACATTATATGATAAATTGATTTATGCACTGAAGAATATGAGCAATTGGAATAGAATGCCGGATGCTTTGAAAGAACAAGTGTTTGAACATCTGGCGAGATTGGTAGCAGTTGCCGATCTTTCGGAAGAAAATCGTATCGCTTATGATAAGGCATTAGATCGATATAGAGTCAATCAAATCGTAGAGGAGGATGAACGGCGTAAAAACGAAGAGATGCGGAGAAAAGCGGCTGAAGAAGGGATGAAAGAAGGGCTAAAGGAAGGGATAAGAGAAGGAATAAAGGAAGGAATGGAGAAAGGGATGGAGAAAGGAGAGCAAAAGAAGCAAATTGAAATTGCTCGAAAGATGAGGGAGGACGGAATATCCATTGATACAATTATCAAATACACGGGTCTTCAATCTTCTGATATAGAAAACCTATAATATATCTTCGTAGGAAAATTGTTGTAGTTATATTAGGATAAAATATAAAAGAGGCGGGAATATTCAGGAATGAATACTTCCGCTTTCTTTTTTTGATTCGTAAGATGTCCAACAATGTCTATAATACCGCAATTTGTCGATGAAATGGATGATTTTAGATAAAAATGGAAGAATTATAGTAAAAATAGAACATACATATTTAGTAACCACATCTATATTTGCGTATGGATTTCAGCAAATAAAGTCTGGAATGAGCTTTTTAATCTTTAAAATTTAATAATTTATAAAAATGACTTCTATGAAGAACCTATTAAAAGTTTTTCTGCTATGTTTCATCGCCTTGTTTGCGTTTGCTGCGCAATCTATGGGACAAGGAAAGACCATTACCGGACAGGTAGTGGATGCTCTAAATGAAAGTATGCCTGGTGTCAATGTACAAGTAAAAGGTACTACTAATGGGACAATTACCAACATTGATGGAAAATTCTCCATTTCCGTTCCAAACTCAAAATCAGTGTTGATCTTTACTTTTATCGGTTATTCCAAACAAGAAATAGTGGTTGGAAATCAGGCTAAAATTAATGTTCAATTAAAAGAGGATGCACAAAATTTGGATGAAGTAGTCGTTGTCGGTTATGGAACAGCTAAAAAGAGCGATTTAACAGGTGCTACTGCCAGTCTTCGTCCTGATGCGAATGATGCTTCAAAAGCTGTGTCTATTGATGGACTATTACAAGGTAAGATTGCAGGTTTAAATGTAACAGCCTCAATGTCTACTCCGGGGGCTGCTTCTTCTGTTACTATTCGTGGTGCTAATTCATTACGTGGAGATAATCAGCCATTATATGTGATTGATAATGTACCGCAAGCATCTACTGGTGAATTTGCCGAGTCAGCTGTAGGAAGTGGTGACTTCCAGATAGCTCAAGATCCGTTGAGTGCAATAAATCCTAATGATATTGAAGATATTACCGTCTTGAAAGACGCTTCTGCTACTGCGATTTATGGTTCTCGTGGTGCTAATGGTGTAATTCTTATTACAACAAAAAAAGGAAAGGCCGGAAAGGCAAAAGTAAATGTTACAGCAAACTTTACGATAGCTAATGCACGTAACTTGCACGATATGTTAAATTTGGAAGAGTATGCCGATTACACTAATTCTAAATTGGACCAACCGCGATATTATTTGCAACCTAATGGTGAAATGCGTTACGTATTTAGTGGTAATGAATCCGCTTATCAGGCAGATCCGAATAATCCGGAATTATATAAGGTCATTACCTATCGTAACTGGCAAAAAGAGGCATATACATCAGCTTTCTCACAAATTTACTCGGCTTCTGTCAGTGGAGGAACTGCCGGTATGAAATATTATATCTCCGGTAATTTTAAAGATATTAATGGTATTGTAGAAAATACAGGAATAAAACAAGGTGACTTACGTGCTAATTTAACTGCTGAATTATCTAAGAAAGTAACTTTAAATTTGATATTGAGCGGTTCATTGAAGCAGAATGACATGATGACAGGTGGCAATACAACCGGAGGCGTTGCCGGATCTTTGGCTCGTACGGTTCTTGATACAGCTCCTTATATTGTTCCTGATGATGATCCGGGTGCTTTGGAATCAAAAATGAATGTCTTTAGTTGGGTGAATGATTACGATGATATTACGAATGATAAAACATTTAACGGAAGTTTGAATCTGAATTGGAACATCAATAAATATTTCTCGTATAGTCTGCGTGCAGGAGGAAATATTGTAGTAAATGACCGTAAACGTTGGTACGGGATTCAGTTGCCTCCAGGAGAAAATGTAAAAGGTCTGTTGGCAATCAGTAATGTCAATAAGTCTAATTATACGGTGGAAAACCTGTTAAACTTTAATATGGATTTGACTAAGGACTTTCGTCTGTCGGCAACAGCGGGTATCACTTATGATGAATATCATTTTCTGACAGAGAATGTTTCAGGTAATACTTTTTCTATCTATGACTTACGTACAAAAGGATTGTCTAATGCAGGAAAAGTGGATGTGAAACAGCCTATACAAAAAGATTATCAACTGCTTTCATATTTAGGGCGTGTTAATTTATCAGCTTATGATAAGTACTTGTTAACTGCTTCATTGCGTGCTGACGGATCCAGTAAATTTAAAAAAGGTAATCGTTGGGCATATTTCCCGTCTTTTTCATTAGCATGGCGTATGGAACAGGAAGCTTATATGAAGAACATCGACTGGTTAAGTCAGTTGAAGGTACGTGTGGGCTATGGTGAGACAGGCAATCAAGGTATTGATCCATATCAGTCGTTATCTATTTATGAGAATAAGGTGGACTATGCTGACGGAGATGGGAATAAACTGACGTCTATGCAAATCAAAAGTTTGCAAAATGAGGGCTTGAAGTGGGAACGTACTTCTTCGTGGAATGCTGGTCTTGACTTTGGTTTCTTTAATGGCCGTCTGAATGGTGCATTTGACTATTACCGTAAAAACACAAAAGATTTGTTGGTTGAACGTGCTTTGCCATATTCCAGTGGATTTGCAACAGTGATGATCAATGAAGGATCGTTATTGAATAAAGGTTTTGAGTTTAGTTTAAATGCTGATATCATTCGTAGTAACGGGTGGAAATGGAATGTAGGCGGAAATATCGGTTTCAATAAGACTACGATTGAAAATTTGGGTTTGGAAGTTTCCGATATAGGCTCTTTGAAAGGAGTACGTGGCTATTTAGGTAAGACGATTGGCGATCATTTTGGACCTGCAAATATTTTTATTGAAGGTGAAGCTCCTGGACTATTTTTCGGTTATAAGACACAGGGAATTATTCAGGAAGAAGATGTAGTTGATGGCAAAGTAGGATATATCTCGTCGGATGGTTCTACAAAATATTACACTTCATCTGTTGGAAATGATATGGCAGCTGGTAATATTAAATGTGTGGATGTGAATGAAGATGGTGTCGTAGATGCTAATGATATGGCTGTAATTGGTGATCCGAATCCTGATTTCACCTACGGTTTCCAAACACGTCTGGAATGGAAGAATATCTCTCTTTCTGCTTCCTTTACAGGTGTTTATGGTAATGATATTCTAAATACAAATATTCGTTATGAACAGACTCCTTCCAGGCAGGCTGGAAACTTGAGAAAAGATGCTTATTATAATGCATGGACTCCGGAGAATCGTTCTAATTTATATCCGTCGTCTACTTCAAATGTAAAAGGAGTTGTTTATGATCGTTATATAGAAGATGGAAGTTATTTGCGTTGCTCAGATATTACGTTGAATTATATTTTGCCTAAAGCGTGGATGACTAAGATCGGGTTCCAGAATACCAGCATTTTTGCTTCAGTGAAGAATGCATTTGTTATTACCAATTATAGTGGATATGATCCGGAAGTAAATAGCTTTGCATTTGATGGTCTGCGTCGGGGTGTTGATATGAATGCTTTTCCAAATATGCGTTCTTTTGTGTTTGGCTTGAATGTAACTTTTTAATTTACAATAAATGATTATGAAAATGAAAAAATTAACCTATATATTATTATTGGCAAGCTGCTTATTGTTGGCTTCTTGTGAATCGTGGTTAGATGAAGATCCGCAATATACTTTGAATACACAAATTCAGTTTTCTACTTCTGAAAAGGCGCGTGCAGCATTATATGGATGCTATGGTTATTTTGCATTGACTAGTGGAGGATATGGTCAGCATTGGCAAGAAGTTCCTGTACGATATAGTGGTTTCGGATGGGCTCAAACTAATGGAAATACAAATGATATGTGTGGATGGCTGCAATGTGACTATACAGATGATTTGTTGACAAATGCATGGTATGTAATGTATAAAGTGATTAATGAAACGAATGCATTTATAGCCAATGTGGAAAGCACTTCTTTAGAGGATAAAGACGAAATGGCTGCAGAGGCTCGTTTCTTGCGTGCTTTATCTTATTATAACCTTGCAATATGTTGGGGAGATGTACCCTTGAAGACAACCCCTTCTTCTCATGACGGCGTAGCTGTACCTCGTTCCCCGCGTTCAGAGGTGCTGGATGTGGTACGGACTGACTTGGAATTTGCTGCGAAATATTTGCCGGAAACAAATTCTGACGGATTTCCAACCAAATGGGCTGCAGAAGCATATTTAGGTAAGTTATATCACACTTTAGGCTGTTTGGGTGATGCTACGGCTTGGGAAAAGGCAAAGACCTATTTTGAAGGAGTGAAAGGTAAATATGATCTGGAATCGAAATTTTCTAATTTATTTGTTGATAAGATTAAAGGTTCTAAAGAGTCTATATTTCAACTGGGATTTCAAGTGAATGGTGACTTGTCTTCTTTTAACAGAGGATCTTGGGTGTTTAATCCTGCTGCATCATCGTATGGTAAGAGCTTTCATAGAGTGAAGTGTACGAAAGCATTTTATGATTTCTTTGCGGGAACCTATTGGGGAGATCCTCGTATTGAGACTACATTTATGGCAAAATGGAGAAAATGTACAAACAATGTCGGACCTGTAGCTCAAGTAGAGCCTGTACCGTCTGCCCGTGACTCTACTTATGAATATCCTTATTTCACTTATGATAGCGGTATAAAACCTGCAGGTTGGAAAAATAACAAGTTGTTAGTTGGTAGAATTCCTTATGAGTTATTGACTAATAAAGAGAATCCGAGTGCGGATGAAATTTTGGCTATCACAAATGATGAAACCAAATTTGATGAGAAATATCGCAAAGGATTGAAGGATTTTTTGAATGTATGTACTGCGGCGGGTAGGACAGGAGAAAGAGCAGCATGGCCTCATTTTGCAAAAGCTTTTGATATGAATATGGCCGGTATTGCCAGTCATAAGAATCTAATTTTATATCGTTATGCAGATTTATTATTGATGTTGGCTGATGTCTATAATGAATTGGATAGAAAAGACGATGCAATTAATACAGCAGATATCGTGTTGGCACGTGCACGTAAGTCAGGAATTAAGGTTTCGGCACAACCAGCCAAATGGGAATCAACATTAACAAAGGAGCAAGTACGTGAAAAGATATTCTTTGAAAGACTTTTTGAAGGTGCCGGTGAAACTGAAATGTATCAAATGATGCGTTTACGTGGAACTGAATATTTGAAAAAAGCACTTACTGTGAATAATAATCACTCAATAACTAAAAAGTGGCAGGAAAATAATCCTAATGCAACGGGAGTTTGGGGAGAACGCATTTATAATAATGGAAATTTGAATGATGAGACTTTTTTGAAAAAGAATCTGTTGTTCCCCATTCCGCGTGATGAAATGAATACTAATATAGCTATTACGGAAAATAACTTCGGCTATTAAAAATAGTAGTTATAATAGGTTGTTTTAGATTTCCCGAATGCAGAGGAGGAGTGTTTCTGCTCTTCATTCGGGTTTTCTTTTATAAATAGAAATCGTTGTATATATTTTCTTGGATTTGCAGGATTGGGAATGAGCTGTAAATCGTGTTTTTACCATTTTTCTTTCTGAAACAGGTAGAAATGGAGAATATTGGAAATTAATTGGTTATTTGTGAACATGGATTTTGTTGACGGGGCTCTACCTTTGTCACTACAATCTAATATAAAGTTGTTTTATGGAAAAATTGCAACCAAACTTATTCTTTCCTTTAGCAGGAGTAGCAGCTGTAGCTTCCTTTGCTTCCTGTTCAAACAAGCAAAAGCCTGTGGAACAGAAACCTTTGAATATCGTCTACATTATGACAGACGACCACACAGCTCAAATGATGAGCTGTTACGACACACGCTACATGGAAACACCCAATCTCGACCGCATTGCTGCCGATGGTGTACGCTTCACTCAAAGTTTTGTAGCCAATTCATTAAGCGGTCCCAGTCGTGCCTGCATGATAACAGGTAAACATAGTTGTGCTAATAAATTCTATGATAATACCACTTGCGTTTTCGACAGTTCTCAACAAACTTTTCCGAAGCTGTTGCAGAAAATCGGTTATCAGACAGCACTGGTAGGTAAATGGCATCTTGAAAGTTTGCCTTCCGGTTTTGATTACTGGCAGATTGTCCCCGGACAAGGCGACTACTACAATCCGGATTTCATCACACAGAACAATGACACTATCCAAAAACATGGATATATCACGAACCTTATCACTGACGACGCCATTGACTGGATAGAAAACAAACGCAATCCGGAGAAACCTTTCTGTCTTTTGATTCACCACAAGGCTATTCACCGTAACTGGTTGGCAGATACTTGCAATTTGGCTTTGTATGAGGATAAAACTTTCCCATTGCCGGATAATTTCTTTGACGATTACGAAGGACGCCCTGCCGCTGCCGCACAAGAGATGAGCATTATGAAAGACATGGACATGATTTATGACCTCAAAATGCTTCGTTCTGACAAAAAGACCCGTCTGAAATCCTTATATGAGAAATATATCGGTCGTATGGATGAAGCACAACGTGCTGCATGGGACAAATTCTACACCCCAATAATAGACGACTTCTATAAACAGAACCTGCAAGGCAAGGAACTAGCCAACTGGAAATTCCAGCGTTATATGCGCGATTATATGAAGACGGTGAAGTCGCTGGACGACAATGTAGGTCGTGTACTCGACTACTTGAAAGAGAAAGGATTACTGGATAACACACTTGTTGTCTATACTTCCGACCAAGGATTCTACATGGGCGAACACGGTTGGTTCGACAAACGTTTCATGTATGAAGAATCCATGCGTACACCGCTAATCATGCGTCTGCCGAAAGGATTCGACCGCAGGGGAGACATCACTGAAATGGTGCAGAACATCGACTATGCACCTACCTTCCTCGAATTGGCAGGAGCAGAGATTCCTTCAGACATACAAGGTGTATCCCTCGTCCCCTTGCTGAAAGGCGAACATCCGAAAGATTGGCGGAAGGCTCTCTACTATCATTTCTACGAATATCCCGCTGAACACATGGTGAAACGTCATTATGGTGTACGTACGGAACGCTATAAACTGGTTCATTTCTATAATGACATTAACTGGTGGGAACTCTACGACCTGCAGGCAGACCCGTCGGAAATGCACAACCTCTACGGACAATCTGAATATGAACCGGTAGTGAAAGAACTAAAAGAAGAAATGCTGAAACTTCAGGAGCAATACAATGATCCTGTCCGCTTCTCACCGGAGAGAGACAAGGAATAATACCAATGTACATACGCCATGAAAAAATACATCTTAATCATTCTCATACTGCTTTCGCCACTGACAGCGTTTTTGCAGGCTGATAACTTAACATCCCCTTTAATTTCAATAGTACCACGCCCGACACAGATTGTGCCGGGCCGTGGTAACTTCACCTTTTCAGCCCAAACGGTGTTTGCGGTAGAAAGTCAGGAACAAGCCGTGATTGCTCGCAATTTTATTGACTTGTTTACTCGTGCTGCCGGAATAACTCCTGCTTTGAATGTCGGGCGTGAAGAGGGACAAGTCCGTTTTGTGACGGATTCTTCTTTAAAAAGTGAAGCCTACTTACTGGAGATTACGCCGGAACAGATACTCATTAAAGCTTCGGATACAAAAGGCTTTTTCTATGCCCTGCAATCTATCCGCCAACTTCTGCCGGCTGCCATAGAATCGGAACAACCGGTCCGGAATGTCGATTGGAGAGTTCCGGCAATGACGGTTCAGGATGAACCCCGTTTCGGTTTCCGCGGATTACTGTTGGATCCGGTACGTTGTTTTATCCCTAAAAAGAATGTACTGCGAATCATTGACTGTATGGCGATGCTGAAAATAAACAAACTTCATTTTCATCTAACAGACGATAACGGCTGGCGGATTGAAATAAAGAAATACCCCCGTTTGACGGAAATAGGAGCGTGGAGAGTAGACCGTACAGATGTGCCTTTCCACTCACGTCGCAACCCGGAACGGGGAGAACCTACTCCGATAGGCGGTTTCTACACGCAGGAGGACATCCGGGAAATTGTAGCTTATGCAGCCGACAGACAGATAGAAGTCATTCCCGAAATAGATGTACCGGCGCACAGTAACTCTGCTCTAGCTGCTTATCCCCAGCTTGCCTGTCCGGTTGTGAAAGACTTTGTCGGTGTACTTCCCGGACTGGGAGGACGAAATTCCGAGATTATCTACTGTGCGGGAAATGATAGCGTATTTACATTCTTGCAAGATGTTTTTGACGAAATTCTAGAGCTTTTCCCTTCTCGCTATATTCATGTTGGTGGAGATGAGGCGCGAAAGACAAACTGGGAGAAATGCCCGCTTTGCCAAAAACGGATGAAAAAACAGCGTTTGGCCAATGAAGAAGATTTGCAGGGTTACTTCATGAAACGTATCAGTGATTATCTGCGTAAGAAAGGTCGTGAAGTGATTGGCTGGGATGAGTTGACAAACAGCTCTTTTCTTCCTGAAGAATCTATTATCCTAGGCTGGCAGGGAATGGGTACGGCTGCTCTGAAAGCTGCCGAAAAGGGACATCGTTTTATCATGACTCCGGCGCGTGTCTTATACTTGATTCGTTATCAGGGACCGCAATGGTTTGAACCGGTAACCTATTTTGGCAACAATACCCTGAAAGATGTTTTCGATTACGAACCTGTACAGAAGGATTGGAAACCGGAATATGAGTCTTTGTTAATGGGAGTACAGGCTTGTATGTGGACAGAGTTCTGTAATAAACCCGAAGATGTGGATTATCTTTTGTTTCCCCGCCTGGCCGCTTTAGCAGAAGTGGCATGGACGCCCGCAGGAACGAAGGACTGGTCTGGATTCTTGAAGCGGATGGACGCATACAACGCGCATATTGCGGAAAAAGGAATTGTCTATGCCCGTTCAATGTATAACATACAACAGACGGTGACATCAGTGGACGGACATTTGGAAGTGAATTTGGAATGTATCCGCCCGGATGTAGAGATTCATTATACACTGAACGGAAGTAATCCGGCAATGTCTTCTCATCGTTACGACGGACCTATCCGTGTGACGAAGACACAAATGGTGAAAGCCGCTACCTTTATGAACGGCAAGCAAATGGGAGAAACTTTAGAGTTGCAACTCACATGGAACAAAGCTACGGCAAAACCTTTGCTTGGCAATAAGAAGAACGAAATGTTATTAGTCAACGGATTGCGGGGAAGCCTGAAATATACTGATTTTGAATGGTGTAACTGGAATCAAAATGATTCTATATCTTTCACGATAGATTTGCAGGGGCGGGAGATTTTGAATAAATTTGCCATCGGTTGCATTACGAATTATGGAATGGGAGCACATAAACCGAAGATGATTCGCGTAGAAGTTTCCGATGACAATCGAACCTACCATACTATGGGAGAATTGAACTTCTCTCCGGAAGAAATCTATCTGGAAGGAACTTTTAGAAATGACTATTCGATAGATATGGGCGGAGTATCTGCCCGTTATGTCCGAGTGACGGCGGAAGGTGCGGGGATATGTCCCGACGAGCATGTCCGTCCCGGTCAGGAAGCGAGAGTCTATTTTGATGAAGTGATTATAGAATAGTAATCAAATAGTTAAAAACAGCAATTAAGTGCTCTTGCAGAATAATCTTATATTATTAGAGACGGATTACACGAATTTCACGGTTTTTAGAATGATGAGTATATAAAATAATAGCGTCAATCAGCTTAATCTGTGCCTAATTTATTATATAAACCAATTATGATGACATGCTTATGAATATTAGCTTAAAGAAACGAACTCTTTTAGTTCTATTGTCAGGACTGACTGCTACTTTCACTTTAGCGCAGCAACAACCGTTGCCCGAATGGCAAAGCCAGTATGCGGTGGGACTGAACAAGCTCGCTCCTCACACATACGTATGGCCTTATGCCAACGCTTCCGACATTGAAAAGCCGGGAGGGTATGAACAGTCTCCTTTTTATATGAGTCTCAATGGAAAGTGGAAATTCCATTGGGTGAAGAATCCCGATAATCGTCCGAAGGACTTTTACCAACCTTCTTATTATACAGGAGGATGGGCGGATATCAATGTGCCCGGTAACTGGGAACGCCAGGGGTATGGCACGGCTATCTATGTCAACGAAACGTATGAGTTTGATGATAAAATGTTCAACTTCAAGAAGAATCCGCCGCTGGTGCCTTATGCAGAGAATGAAGTCGGCTCCTACCGACGTACCTTCAAAGTGCCTGCCGACTGGAAAGGACGCAGGGTAGTACTGTGTTGTGAAGGAGTCATTTCTTTCTATTATGTATGGGTGAATGGAAAATTACTTGGCTATAATCAGGGATCAAAGACGGCTGCCGAATGGGATATTACAGATGTCCTCAATGAAGGCGAAAATGTGGTTGCTTTGGAAGTGTATCGCTGGAGTTCGGGTGCTTATCTGGAATGTCAGGATATGTGGCGTTTGAGTGGTATCGAACGTGACGTGTATCTTTACAGTACTCCCAAACAGTACATTGCGGATTATAAACTGAATGCTTCTTTAGAAAAAGAGAAATACAAAGATGGTATTTTCGGACTTGAAGTGACCGTAGAGGGACATTCTGCTATATCTGGAGCTACTTCTATTGCTTATACCCTGAAAGACGCCGATGGCAAAACTGTCCTGCAGGATGCTATCCGGATAAAATCCCGCGGATTGAGCAATTTTATCACGTTTGATGAAAAGAATATTCCCGATGTAAAGGCTTGGAGTGCAGAGCATCCTCATCTTTACACATTAATACTCGAACTGAAGGATGAACAAGGCAAGGTAACCGAACTGACTGGTTGTGAAGTCGGCTTCCGTACCTCGGAAATCAAAGACGGACGTTTCTGCATCAACGGCGTTCCGGTATTGGTGAAGGGAACCAACCGACACGAGCATTCTCAACTGGGACGTACCGTGAGCAAGGAGCTGATGGAACTGGACATCAAACTGATGAAGCAGCACAACATCAACATGGTGCGTAACTCGCATTATCCTACGCATCCTTACTGGTATCAACTTTGCGACCGTTACGGTTTGTACATGATTGATGAGGCAAACATCGAATCTCACGGAATGGGATATGGTCCTGCTTCCCTAGCCAAGGATAGTACCTGGCTGACTGCACACATGGATCGTACTCACCGGATGTATGAACGTTCTAAGAATCACCCGGCTATCGTTATCTGGTCATTGGGAAATGAAGCAGGAAATGGAATTAACTTCGAACGTACTTATGACTGGCTGAAATCGGTAGAGAAAACTCGCCCTGTACAGTATGAACGTGCCGAATTGAACTATAATACGGATATTTACTGTCGTATGTACCGCAGTGTAGACGATATCAAAGCATACGTAAAAGAGAAAGACATCTACCGCCCTTTCATTCTTTGTGAATATCTTCATGCGATGGGCAACAGTTGCGGCGGACTGAAAGAATACTGGGACGTATTTGAAAACAATCCGATGGCACAAGGTGGCTGCGTTTGGGACTGGGTGGATCAGTCATTCCGCGAAATAGACAAGAATGGTAAATGGTACTGGACGTATGGCGGTGATTACGGACCGGAAGGAATTCCAAGTTTCGGAAACTTCTGCTGTAACGGTTTGGTGGGCGCCAACCGTGAACCGCACCCGCATTTGCTCGAAGTAAAGAAAGTATATCAGAACATAAAAGTAACGCTGGCGAATCAGAAGAATCTGACTATCCGTGTCAAGAACTGGTATGATTTCTCTAACTTGAATGAGTATGTACTGAACTGGAATGTGACGGCAGATAATGGCAAGATTTTGGCGGAAGGTACAAAAACGGTTGATTGTGCACCACACGCTACTGTTGATGTTACTTTGGGGGCTGTAAAACTTCCGAATACAGTCCGTGAGGCTTATTTGAATATCAGCTGGACCCGTCGTGAAGCTTCTTCAATGATAGATAAGGATTGGGAGGTGGCATACGACCAGTTTGTATTTGCCGGTAATAAGAACTACACAGGCTACCGTCCGCAAAAAGCAGGTGAAACGACTTTCACCGTTGATAAGCAAACAGGCGCGCTGACTTCATTGAACTTGAACGGCAAAGAATTATTGGCTACTCCGCTGACATTGAGCCTTTACCGCCCGGCAACGGATAATGACAACCGGGATAAGAACGGCGCACGCTTGTGGCGTGATGCGGGATTGGATTGTCTGACCCAGAAAGTAGTGTCATTGAAGGAAAGTAAGACTTCGACCACTGCCCGTGTAGAAATTCTAAATGCAAAAACGCAAAGGGTAGGAATTGCTGACTTTGTTTATTCACTGGATAGAAACGGTGCACTGAAAGTACATACAACTTTCCAACCCGACACGACCATCGTGAAATCAATGGCACGCTTGGGATTGACGTTCCGTGTGTCGAACGCCTACGATCAGGTTTCTTACTTGGGACGTGGAGATAATGAAACCTATATTGACCGCAATCAGTCCGGTAAAATCGGTGTATATCAGACCACACCGGAACGGATGTTCCACTATTATGTTGCTCCGCAATCTACAGGCAACCGCACCGATGTACGTTGGGTGAAGTTGGGAGATACTTCCGGCGAAGGTATCTTTGTTGAGTCGGATCGTGCTTTCCAGTTTAGTATCATTCCTTTTTCGGATGTATTATTAGAGAAGGCCCGCCATATCAATGAACTGGAACGCGATGGATTGCTGACAGTGCATCTGGATGCTGAACAGGCAGGTGTGGGAACGGCTACTTGTGGTCCCGGAGTATTACCGCAATACTTGGTTCCATTAAAGAAACAGAGTTTTGAATTTACCCTTTATCCGGTGAAATAGATACTAAATCAATAGGTTATTTAGATTATATATAAAGGTGGGGGTTACACTGATTGGATGGAATGTCGTAAGAAAATATTCCATGAGGATCGTGAAATCTGCACCTTTATTTTATCTTTGTACGATTGCAATAATTAATAGACCATGAATAAACTACTAACCTCTCTTTTATTGTCTGTTACTCTCATGAGTGGAGCGCAGGCGCAGAAAAAAGAAAATTACTATGTGAAGCATGTTGAATTTCCTCAAAGTGCAACTATCGAACAGAAGGTTGATATGGCAGCGCGTCTGGTACCTACTCCACAGCAATACGCTTGGCAACAAATGGAATTAACAGCTTTCCTTCATTTTGGTATCAACACCTTTACCGGACGTGAATGGGGGGACGGGAAAGAAGATCCCGCGCTCTTTAATCCTTCGGAACTGGATGCTGAACAATGGGTACGTACCCTCAAGGAAGCCGGCTTTAAAATGGTGCTTCTGACTGCAAAACATCACGACGGTTTCTGCCTTTGGCCAACGGCTACTACGAAACATTCCGTGGCCTCTTCTCCCTGGAAAAACGGACAAGGCGATGTAGTGAAAGAACTTCGTGCTGCCTGTGACAAATATGATATGAAGTTTGGAGTATATCTTTCTCCCTGGGACCGGAATGCGGAATGTTATGGAGACTCTCCCCGTTACAATGATTTTTTTATTCGGCAATTGACGGAATTGCTCACCAATTATGGTGAAGTGCATGAAGTCTGGTTCGACGGGGCGAATGGAGAAGGTCCGAACGGAAAGAAGCAAGTGTATGACTGGGACGCTTTTTACCAAACCATCCAACGCCTCCAACCCAAAGCTGTGATGGCAATTATGGGGGATGATGTCCGCTGGGTCGGAAACGAGAAAGGAGTAGGCCGTGAAACGGAATGGAACGCAACTGTGTTGACTCCCGGTATATATGCCCGTTCACAAGAGAACAACAAACGTTTGGGTGTTTTCAGTAAAGCAGAGGATTTGGGAAGTCGTAAGATATTGGAGAAAGCTACGGAATTATTCTGGTATCCTTCGGAAGTCGACGTATCTATCCGTCCGGGATGGTTCTATCATGCGGAGGAAGATGGTAAAGTGAAATCTTTGAAGCATTTATCAGATATTTATTTCCAGTCGGTAGGATATAATTCAGTGCTTCTACTGAATATTCCACCTGACCGGAGGGGACTGATTCATGAAGCTGATATCAAGCGGTTGAAAGAGTTTGCTGATTATCGGCAACAAACGTTTGCTGACAACCGGGTGAAAAACGGAAGAAAATACTGGAGCACTACTTCGGGCGGTGAGGCTGTCTATGCCTTGAAGTCCAAATCGGAAATCAATCTGGTCATGTTGCAGGAAGATATAACGAAAGGGCAGAGGGTAGAGGCTTTTACTGTGGAAGCCTTGACGGATAATGGCTGGAAAGAAGTAGGAAAAGGTACGACGATAGGATATAAACGTATGTTGCGCTTTCCGGCAGTTAATGCCAATAAGCTCCGGGTGAGAATAGACGAGTGCCGGTTGACTGCTTACGTTAGTCAGGTTGCCGCTTATTATGCAGAACCTTTGCAGGAAGAAACAACGAAAGAAGACTGGAATAATTTGCCGCGTTCCGGATGGAAACAGGTTGCTGCTTCTCCATTAACGATTGATTTGGGGAAGACGGTAACATTGAGCAGTTTCACGTACGCGCCTTCAAAAGCGGAGGTAAAGCCGACGATGGCATTCCGTTATCAATTCTTTGTAAGCATGGATGGTAAGAGCTGGAAAGAAGTGCCTGCCAGTGGAGAGTTCAGCAATATTATGCATAATCCGTTGCCACAGACGGTTGCTTTCAGTCAGAAAGTACAGGCACGTTTCATTAAACTGGAGGCCACTACACCTGATGCTACCGTTGCTAAAGTAAATATGAATGAAATAGGGGTGATGGTGATTCCCTGATGGAGCCCTCATCGAAAAATGATATGCTTAGAGAGTAGCAGTGGAGACCGGTGTCTTGATTCTTGATAAATCGGATACTAGTCTCTTTTTTTCTAAACCAAATGAATATTTTACTGTTATTTATAAAAAAAGACAGAAGTTATGTTAGTAGTAGATTTAGGAAAATGGATGAATAAAACCCTCATTAATTGGGGAATAGATCCGGCAGTTGCCGATCGTTTTGATGAGACTATTATGGCTTTACTGATGATAGTGGTTGCTATCGTTTTGAATTATCTTTGCCAGGCAATTCTTATTGGAGGTATGAAACAGTATACGAGACGTAAACCTCATCAATGGAATACATTGTTGATGAAGCGTAGGGTATTTCATAATTTGATTCATACCATCCCGGCTTTTCTGGTTTATTCGTTGTTGCCGATGGCTTTTATCCGTGGAAAAGAGCTGTTGCTGATTTCCCAGAAGGCGTGCGTCATTTATATTATTTTCTCTTTACTATTGGCTATAAATGGGATTCTGTTGATGATAATGGATATCTATGACGGAAGAGAGTCGATGAAAGACCGCCCGATGAAAGGTTTTATCCAAGTGTTGCAGGTGCTTCTTTTCTTTGTTGGCGGGATTGTAATCATTGCTATTATCGTGAATAAGTCTCCGGCTACTTTGTTTGCGGGCTTGGGCGCTTCAGCGGCTATTTTAATGTTAGTATTCAAAGATTCCATATTAGGTTTTGTGGCGGGTATCCAGCTTTCTGCCAACGATATGGTTCGTCCGGGGGACTGGGTGACGCTTCCTTCCGGTGACGCAAATGGCATTGTACAGGAAATAACGCTGAATACAGTCAAGATCCAGAATTTTGATAATACCATTTCCACTATTCCTCCTTATACATTAGTGAGCAGTCCTTTTCAGAATTGGCGGGGAATGACACAGTCGGGAGGACGACGGGTGATGAAGAGTATAACTTTGGATTTGACTACACTTCAATTCTGTACTCCGGAAATGTTGGACCGTTACCGGAAAGAAATTCCATTAATGGCGGATTATCAGCCGGAAGAAGGAGTCGTTCCTACCAATTCTCAAGTGTACAGGGTATATATTGAACGCTATTTGTGTAGTCTGCCTGTGGTCAATCAGGAGTTGGATTTGATTATCAGTCAGAAAGAAGCTACGATGTACGGAGTACCTATTCAGGTTTATTTCTTCTCCCGCAATAAGGTCTGGAAAGAATACGAGCGTATTCAGTCGGATATCTTCGACCATTTGCTGGCAATGGTTCCGAAGTTCGATTTGAAGGTTTATCAGTATTCGGACTAATTCATCATTTGCATCATAGAGGACATGGAGAAATAGAAGTTCGGAACTCTTGTTTGATAATTTAATTTATGAAGCTATGATGAGGCGTTATATTTCTCAAGTATTCTCACTACGATGAGAAAAGATTCTCATTATAATGAGAAATTTTTCTCATGGCGATGAGTATTTTTTCTCATCGTAGTGAGAATAGTCTCTTGTCAGAGTATGCTGTAGCGGCGTTTGTACTTCTCTGATAATGGTTGACTATCTTTATTTGTAATAACCTGATAATATTGGCTACTATCGTTTGCCATAATTAATATACAATCAATTCAAAGTCTGTGTAGATAGGAAGATGGTCACTGATGCCTCCTTGATATTTCATTCCCTTATAAGTGCGGAAAGGTTCTTTGTCACCATATTTTTCGTCGTCTTTCAGTAAAAAAGGGAGAAGGCATACATTTGCTTTTTCTTCGCTAGTGAAAAAGTGATTTGATTGATTTAATAGCGTGCCTGATACAATCAAGTGGTCGAGTAATCCCCATTCACCACGAAATTTGTAAGAACCGAAGTTTTTTGATTTTGCTTTTCGGGCAAGTAGATGATATAGTTTTAGTGAGGAGGGGGTAACTGTTGAGGCGTTGGCGGAGTCGGTTGTTGAAGCTAGGTCATTGGTTTTAACAGGAGGCGCTTCGGCTTTCAGTATTTTCAGAATGGACTGATTCGTCGGGTAATCGTTGAAATCCCCCATGATAATGGCTTGCGGATGAGAACGAATATTCATAATGCTATCGACTTCCGTACGCAGTATGTGAGCTACATATAAACGATAAGGTTCCGATTCTTTGGCTCCACCCGAACGGCTGGGGAAGTGGCAGACAAATACGTCGAGTGTATCTCCCGCCAGTAGAAGCCCGCTGACGTGTAGCAAATCTCTTGTCGGACGGTGCTGCTTAAACGGAGGAATGGAGATGGAACGGGAAGATAATAGTTTGAATAGATCCCGTTGATAAAGCAAGGCTACGTCAATTCCTCTTAAATCAGGGGAGTTGGTCATTACATAACGATAGCTGAGCTCTTTTAAAGGAGAACGACGGGTAAGGTCACGAAGCACTGTATCATTTTCTACTTCACATAATCCAACTAATGCGGGAGGATTCCATTCGCCAATAGCAGTAATTACACGGGCAACATCAGCCAGTTTTTTCTTATATCTGCTATAATTCCAATGACGTATCGCATCGGGAAGATATTCATGATCGTTCTTCAGACTGTCGTGGTGTGTGTCGAACAGGTTTTCTATGTTCCAACTTACAACACGGAAAGAGATTCTTTCTTGTTGAGAGGAGGCTTGTCTGCCGTGAACCTCTTGTGCAATGATATTGGAAGGAGCGAGGAAACTTACACCTGATAATATCATAGTAAAAAAGAGTACGATAACAGCTATTCTTTTTTGACTGTTACCATACTCTTCTTTATGTTGACTTATTTGCCCGCTACTTCTTGGCAGGTACATGTGCCAGGATGTCCAACAGGTGTTTCCAGAACTTTTCTACAGTAGGAATAAGCATTCGTTCGTCAGGAGAATGAACACCTGTCAGTGTCGGTCCGAAAGAGATCATATCCAGCGTTGGATATTTATCAAGGAACAGACCACATTCCAATCCTGCATGGATGGCTTTAACTTTCGCATCTACACCAAATAAGCGTTTGTATGATTCAACTGCTACTTCGAGGATGGCCGAATGTGGATTCGGTTTCCATCCCGGATAACCTTCACCGAACGTAACATTAGCTCCTGCCAGTTGGAATACGGCCCTAACCGTGTTCGCCATATCGTTGCGTGCGGATAGTATCGAGCTTCGCTGACTGGTTTCAATACGGATGATATGATTCGGTTTCATCTTGACAGATGCCAGATTGGTAGACGTTTCCACCAGTCCGGGAATATCCTGGCTCATAGCATATACACCGTGAGGAGCTGCATACAGAGCTTTTAATAAGCGGGTAGTGGTATCCTGGTCGATAGCTATCTTACGGGGAGCTTCCGATTCGAGTACCAACTTTAAGTCAGGTTCTACAACAGATAATTCGTCTTCCATTTCGCTGGTGAAAATATTCAGTTCGGTGCGGACATCATGCTTGGCATCTTCGGGAACTGCACAAATTGCATAAGCCTCGCGGGGAATAGCGTTACGCAGATTACCTCCGTTGATTTCACAAAGGTACAGATCATGTCTGCCAGCCATGCGTGAAAGAAAACGGTTCAGTATTTTGTTGGCATTGCCCCGTCCCAAATGAATGTCACCACCGGAGTGACCGCCTTTCAAACCTTTCACTTCCACCTTGAAGAAGAAATATCCGGCGGGAACTTCTACCTCTTTATACGTAAATTCTGCAACGGAGTCAATACCTCCGGCACATCCGATAAAGATTTCTCCTTCATCTTCCGAATCGAGGTTCAGAAGGATGTCACCGCTCATAAAACCTTCTTGTAGGGCAAAAGCTCCGGTAAGCCCCGTTTCTTCGTCTACAGTAAACAGACATTCCAACGGACCATGTTCGATGCTGTCGTCAGCCAGGATAGCCAGTTCGGTGGCTACACCGATACCGTTGTCGGCTCCGAGGGTTGTGCCTTTGGCTTTCAGCCATTCACCGTCAATTTCAGTTTCGATGGGATCGGTGAGGAAGTCATGTTGAACATCGTTATTCTTTTCGCACACCATGTCGATATGCGATTGCAGAACGACGGTTTGAAGATTTTCTTTTCCCGGAGTAGCGGGCTTTTTAATCAATACATTACCGGCTTCGTCCACCTTGGTTTCGAGATTATGTTTTGCTCCGAATGCCTTCAGGTAGGCAATCATTTTCTCTTCCTTCTTCGAAGGGCGTGGCACTTGGCAGATTTCTTCGAAATACTTGAATACGCCAGCCGGCTTTAAGTCTTTTTTTTCCATGCTGTTTCTATTTTATAATAGGAATAGAAGGGTTGTTTTCGCTTCTTCTATTGCTAAATATGGTTAATTTGATTGACTTATCTGAACTCATATCTCATTAAAGCCTATCTTTGCACTCACAAAATTAATAGAAATGGTTGAGACTATACTGATAACTTTGTTAATAGTTGCTATTTCCCTGGTATTATTAGGGGTGAAAGTATTCTTTACGAAGGGTGGGAAGTTCCCGAATGGTCACGTAAGCGGGAATAAAGCGTTGCGTCAGAAAGGAATCGGATGCGCGCAGTCGCAGGATCGCGAAGCACAAAAGAAACCGCGTTTTTCTATTAACGAGTTGGAAAAAGCCTTGAACGATAGTATGAATTAAATTTATTAAAAACAATACTTATTAATTATGAATAGAATGAACTACCTCATGAACGGTTTGGCTGCTCTTGCGTTTATCGTTTTATTTTCACAATGTGCTGGCAAAACTGACAATCAAACTACCAATGCTCCGGCGCAGGCTAATGCCGAACTGTCAGGAATGAAAATTGCCTATGTTGAAATAGATACGCTGCTTGCCAAATACAATTTCTGTATTGACTTGAATGAGGCGATGGTAAAGAAGAGCGAAAACGTTCGTATGACATTGAATCAGAAGGCTACCTCTTTGAACAAGGAAAAGCAAGATTTTCAGAAGAAAGTTGAAAACAATGCTTTCCTGTCACAAGATAGAGCGCAGCAAGAGTACAACCGTCTGGTGAAGTTGGAACAAGATTTGCAAGAGTTGAGCAACAAACTTCAGAATGGTTTGATGGAAGAGAACAACAAGAATAGCTTGCAGTTCCGCGATTCTATCAACGCTTTCCTGAAAGAATATAATAAGACTCACGGATATAGCCTGATCTTCAGCAACACTGGTTTCGATAACCTGCTTTATGCTGACAGCACTTTCAATATTACAAAAGAAATTGTTGACGGGTTGAATGCAAGATATTCACCAGTGAAGAAATAAATGATATAAAACTGTTCCGTTCTTTATAAAAGGACGGAACATTATCGAATTAAAAAAAGTGATGCCTGTTCAAGACTGAAAAGCTATGAACGGGCTTTTTTTATGACCTTTCTTTTTCTTCTTCCTGTGGAATACGGAAAGCGGTGTAAAGTTCGAGGATGGCAGCAACTGTGAGGCAGGCAATCCATTCATTGCCTCGTGTGGTAAACATAAAGGCTCCGGTCAGGATAAGTGCCAGTGCGCCGAATATCTGCTGAACACGCAGGCGTTTCAATGTTTTGCTCTTTCCTTTGACGGGTGTGTTCACTTGTGCCAATGCGATACATCCGGCTCCAACAGTATATATGTAAGGAGCGTATATCCATCCGGTAATAAACACAGCTGCTCCGGTGAGAGCCATTATGGCGCCTGCGGTGAAAAGGGCGGGTACTAATTGTTTCATTCTTTAATCTTCAAAAACGTAAATATCTTCGTTGGGTTTCTTCATCAGATACTTTTCACGGGCGATCTGTTCGATGGCGTCCGGATTGGTACTTATTTCGTTGAGACGTTTGGTGTTCTCTTCGTAATCTGCCCGGTACTTTTCTATCTCTTCTTTCAACTGGCTGATTTCCCGTTCATATCCGAAACGACGAACCAGGCTGTTCTCGTCCAGAAAGCCAATGATAACAGCAAATGCAACGACCGTAATGAGGTACTTGCGTCTGCATATGAAACTCCAGATACTGATTAGTTTACCCATAATTTCTCCTTTTAATATCTGCAAAGATAAAACTAATAACTTAAAAACTTATCGCTTCGGCTTCAAAACTTCTCTCTTTATCCCTTATTACTTATCACTTTTTTTGTGTACATTTGCAGAATAAGCGAAATTTCAAAAACAGAGAGAATCCCGGATATGGAAAACTATATTGTTTCAGCCCGTAAATACCGTCCGTCCACGTTCGAATCGGTGGTGGGGCAGCGGGCGTTGACTACTACGCTGAAAAATGCAATTGCTACCCAAAAACTGGCTCATGCTTATTTGTTTTGCGGACCGCGCGGGGTAGGAAAAACGACTTGCGCGCGTATCTTTGCCAAAACCATTAATTGTATGACGCCTACCGCTGACGGAGAGGCTTGCAATCAGTGTGAGTCATGTGTAGCTTTCAACGAACAGCGGTCATATAATATTCACGAACTCGATGCTGCTTCTAATAACTCGGTGGATGACATTCGCCAGTTGGTGGAGCAAGTGCGTATCCCGCCACAGATTGGTAAGTATAAGGTATATATCATCGACGAGGTGCACATGCTCTCGGCATCTGCTTTCAATGCGTTCCTGAAAACGCTGGAAGAACCTCCCCGTCATGCGATTTTTATTCTGGCTACGACGGAGAAGCATAAGATTCTTCCTACCATTCTTTCACGTTGTCAGATTTATGACTTTAACCGGATAAGCGTGGAAGATACGGTGAATCATCTGTCGTATGTTGCTTCGAAAGAAGGAATCACGGCAGAGCCGGAAGCGCTGAACGTGATAGCCATGAAGGCGGACGGTGGTATGCGTGATGCATTGTCTATCTTCGATCAGGTGGTTAGTTTCACCGGAGGAAATATCACCTATAAGAGTGTGATTGATAATCTGAACGTACTTGATTATGAATATTATTTCCGTCTGACGGATTGCTTCCTCGAAAACAAGGTGAGCGACGCATTGTTGCTTTTCAATGATATATTGAATAAAGGTTTTGACGGAAGTCACTTTATTACCGGATTGTCGTCTCATTTCCGTGACTTGTTGGTCGGGAAAGACCCGGTGACATTGCCTTTACTGGAAGTGGGAGCGAGCATACGCCAACGTTATCAGGAACAGGCGCAGAAATGTCCGTTACCTTTCTTGTACCGGGCTATGAAGCTGTGTAATGAGTGCGATTTGAATTACCGCATCAGCAAAAATAAGCGTTTGCTGGTAGAACTGACCTTGATACAGGTTGCACAGCTTACCACCGAGGGGGATGACGTGAGTGGTGGGCGTGGCCCTAAGAAGACTATAAAACCCGTATTCACTCAGCCTGCCGCAGCACAGCAGCCGCAGGTAGCTTCTGCCACTCAGGTTCAGCAGGCTCCAGTTCATTCGTCTCCGTCTTCAGTTACAACACAGGCTGCTAATGGCACTACTGCCCAGCATCCGCAGGCTTCTGCGGCTGTGCAACCGGGAGCACCGGCTTCTCCTGGTGCGGCTTCGTCTGCTCCGTCACAAGGAGCGGGAGTTGCTCAGACTGCCAAGGAAGAACGAAAAATTCCCGTGATGAAGATGTCCAGCTTGGGGGTATCTATCAAGAATCCGCAGCGTGACCAAGTATCGCAGAATGCGACTACAACTTATGTTCCTAAGGTGCAACAACCGGAAGAGGATTTTATGTTCAATGACCGGGATTTGAATTATTATTGGCAGGAGTATGCCGGCCAGTTGCCGAAAGAACAGGATGCTCTTGCAAAACGTATGCAGATGCTCCGTCCGGCGTTGCTTAACAACTCAACGACTTTTGAAGTGGTGGTTGATAATGAGTTTGCTGCAAAGGATTTTACAGCTTTGATTCCCGAATTGCAGGATTATCTTCGCGGCAGACTGAAGAACAGTAAAGTGATGATGACAGTGCGGGTAAGTGAGGCAACAGAAACAGTACGTCCTGTGGGACGTGTCGAGAAATTCCAGATGATGGCTCAAAAGAATCAGGCATTGATGCAACTGAAAGATGAGTTCGGGCTGGAATTATATTAATGTACTTACTTCTATCAGATTACCATCCGGATCTCTGAAATAAATACTCCGGATGGCACCCTGCGCACCTCGACGCTGGACTATACCGACTTCTATTTCTATTCCTTTGGATTCTACTTCGACTTTTATTTCCTCTATGTTTCCTTCTGTCAGTAGACAGATGTCCGCACTTCCGAAAGCAGGATGCTTAGCAGCAGGAAGGAACTGTGCTTTTCCTACGTGAAGATTGATTTTCTGATTACCGAACTTGACGGCAAAGCGTTGGTTGCTTGTATCGGCTTCCATTCCCAGGACTTCTGTGTAGAAATGTAGGCTTTTATCTATATCGGACACCGGTATGACGATATGGTCGATATTCTTGATTTTCATATCAATGTAGGCGTTGATTCATGCGGTCTTCATATCCGTCTGAAGGTTTTCTTCCCGGCATGACAATCCACAAGATAATATATATAATCACTCCGGCGAAAGCAGTGAAGAATGTAGCCAATATATATACTATTCTCAATAAAGTAGCATCCCATCCGAAATATTCGGCTATTCCGGCACATACACCTGCAATCATTCGATTGGAAGAGCGGGTTAATTTCTTTTCATTTTCCATGATATACTATGTTCTTTTAATGCAAATGCTACACAAATATAGAGAATATATTTGGTTTATGGGTTAAACGGAAAGATTTATGTATTATTTGTTAGCATTTTAACTTACTTAATTGGGGGTCAACAATAGACCAACAACAAGGAATATTAGGTAGGATTTAGCATGATTTGCTCTCTAAGATGCCTATTTCCTGAAAGCAGAAAACCCTCATAAGTATTTAACTTACAAGGGTTTTTGTTGGGTGGAAGACCGGACTCGAACCGGCGACATTCAGAACCACAATCTTTAACGAGTAGCCTTATAGTGGTCTCAACTGTCAGCAAGTTAAATATCTCCTTGCTAGCTCATTAGTCAACTATTAGTCAACATGATAGTATTGCTACTAATTTGGCTAGCTTCTCCACCATTTTATATGGTGTCAGTGTAACAGGTTTACCTGCTAATCACTGTTAAACTCTAAGGTGCTTTCTTCATTACTTTTGATTTTAATGATTGATGCAAATATAGTGAATATGTTTGGTTCTCCAAACAATCTCTGGCTTTATGTTGTAGTTGAGCTTTTCTTGCATTACTATTATGCTAGTAACATGCTACCAATAGCACTTAGATGTGCTAAGTTACTTGCTTCTGTTTCATAACTTAATTAGTTTAAAGTGTCATTCAATAGATGTCCATTTGGTATAAGTAGGCATGAGTGTAAATACCCTATCAGAGCTTTAATAAGGTCAGGGTTGCAAGTATTCAAAGTAACTTACTTGAAATACTTCATTTGCCTTTTTCTTCTTACATATGAGAACTAGCTATGATTGTCAGTATCACCATGATGATGATTAGTAAGGCTGTAGCTGCTATCAACAGGATACCAGACCATTTGTTAGGCTTTGGATTTGGCATAATAGTGCTGGTTAAAAATTAGTGTCAACTATCTTGAAAATAATAATCCACTTAGTTACTTTAACATTTAAGAGCCACCTCCACATGTAATAACAATAACAGGAAGGACAAAGCAAAAGAATGCAGCTATTATTAGTGTAATCAACATATTTCTTCGATATCTCTTTTCAAATTTCTCTTCTGCTTCTTGATAATCATCAGTTTCTCCCCATGCAAACATTAGACGAGTGAATAATGACTCTTGGGGTGTCCACCTAGCAATTGCATCAAACTTATCAGGATGAGCTTTATAGTATGATATACAAGCCTTATACATGTACTTTTTCCATTCTAGGTTTTTACCTGTTGCAAAGTAAGTGTCAGCACTTACTCTTTTTCCATTTACATAGTAAAATGTTTTCATATAATGTATTCTTGATGTTAATATAGGATGTTCATTGTGTTGTAACTCTTAACTTATTAAAGTTTAGAATCCACTTATTTTCCAGTAGAAAGTCAGTACCAAGTAGTCCTTGTACCTGTATGCCACTCTCTTCTTCAATGCTTTTAAAAGCATCCAGTAAGGGGCTTACACAGAACTTGGGCTTATATATCTGACCTTCAAAGTTAAAAGGTAGAGTAACTATATCTACCTTGTGCTTAGTTCCTTCTATCCCACTGATATAATAATCACCAACTGGCTCTACTATATCTTTGAAATATTCTACTACAGTACTGTCTATCAGGCTACAGGTGCTTCCACTATCTAAGATGAAGCAAAGGTGTTTGTCTTTGACCCTAGCAAGTATAATAGGAAGACCAACTTTTGTGAGTCCATAAGATAAATCTCTTCTTCTTGGTGTGCTGATATGTTCCATCTCTCTCAAGTGTTAATTTTAGCTATTTCTGCCAGCCCACCAAAATATTACTATCAAGATGATTGTAACAAATAGATAGTCAGCCCCTCTGTCTGGATGGTCAAATAGAATCTCCATCATACTTTAATTCTGACTTAAGGCTATTATTTACCCCTGATAGATTGCATTATACTCATAGCCAGTGCTCCAAGTATTAATGAAATCCATAGTTCAGCACTACACCAGATGCTTTTCCTTTTCAAGTTGAGCTTCTTCTTGACCTCAAGGGGAAGTTTCTCTATTTCAGTCTCATTTAGCTTTTCCAACACTTCATCAGCTACAGCCTTTAGTGCCTGTTCTGTCATTCCATTGAGCTGTTCAATGGTTAATGTTTGTAGTTCTTCTTTGTTCATATTACTTGATTTTAAGTGAGTTAATCATTGTATTTGCAATTACCTTTTGTTTACTGTGCCTTGCTGCATCTGTTGTTGCAGTAATGATAAAGGTTGTGTTATCCTTCTTCTTTACTATGTATTGTATGCCATGCAACTTGTACCCTTGAATGTTAAAGGTGTAGTCTATCACACTTCCTTGACAGTTGTTTATGTAGATGTCATCATTCTGTTCTAGTAGGTGATAGCTGTCCATTATTTGCTTATTTTGGGCTATTGTGTTCTGGGCTAAATAAGAGGTAGGTTCACTCCATTTCTTTTTGGAAACAATGATGTTAATATTAGGTCTAAAGTCATGGTCATTCTTCAATTTCTCCATAATCTGAACAGAGACAGTTGTATTACCAGTTACTTGGTTGTCATCCTGAACTATCTGCCATGTGGTAGGGTACTTTATAGAGAAGTACTCATTAGAGTATTGCTTGTTTAGAGAAGGATCAGTTGTAGCTTTGATACTCTGATTGTTGGTATCACTGTTGCTTGAAATCATATAATGTATTCCATCTGTGCCTAACTTTCTCAACATAATATCATAGTCATGAAAGTTGTACTCCTTAGTACTGGATATGTCCCCAATGACAGTAAGAGGATTGCAGGACATTAGCCAAGCATCCATTGACTTCAATGTTTCACTAGTCTTATCATGTAATATGATATTGGAAGACTGAATTTTGATATATCCTTTTAATACATATACTTCCATCATCATGTTAGTAGCTTCTGCCCTGTACAACTTCATTCCAGACTTCAAAGTCTTGATATATGAGTAATAACTCCTATCAGCAAATTCACTCCACTTGGTATTTAGACTGTGCTGAATAACTCCCTTTTTGAAATCTTTAGATTTTGCTCCTTTAATAAGATTATCATGGGATTTTATAGGATTACCAGCATTAATACTATCAATTAGCATTTGTTCTTTCTCCTTGATAGTCTTGAAAGAGTTAGTAAATTTGTTGAATTTCTCTTCAAGATTATCATTGGATATTACAGTTAAACAAATAATATAATTATCTTTTAAAAATACAACTCCTTTCTGGGTATAACCTTTAGTTATACATTCTCCTACATATCCTTGATATTCTTCATAACCAAATAAGATGAATTTGCAGTTCTTTAAGTTTTTCATTGTATCTCTAATCTTACTATCAATAGCACTTTTCAGTTTATCTGCTGGTATATCTTTATATCCTACAGGAAGTCTATTTACTGCTAATTGGTAAAAAGTTCTTTTTTCAGGACTTTCTTTGTTTGCTATACCCCCATAGTTTAATAACCATTCCCCAGAAACTTGCTGTGATATATCTTCTAGCAGACAAGGAGCTTTAATGGCAAAACCATACTCTTGAAATATCTGATAACCTCTTTCTTGATAATAGGATATGTCTTTGAGATTACTACTACTTTGATGTCCTTCATCTTGTCTCTTGGAATTGACTTGACATGAAGAGATTAATATAACCAACAATATTAAATATGTACTTTTCATCATTCTTTCTTTTTGTTAATTAGGTTGTATATTAAACATATTACTGCCAGTACTACCATCAGTATTACTCCTATAGATAATAAAGATGAAGCAATAGAGGCTATCCAAGCGAGTAATGGTAGTAAACAAATTATGCCTCCTATAAGCATTATTGACCCTAAACAACCTAACTTCTCATTGGATGATTTTAATATTAGAAATCCTATTAATATTAATGGTATTGCTATGAGCATACCATTAACAACTTCACTTGAATTTGGAAGTCCTAAGTCTGGTGTAGGTATATACCTGCCTCTGGGATATCCATCAGAGGAGATAAAGAAGAGTTGAAATGTTTTAGAGAGTATTATCATATTGTTTTCCTTTTGTAACCATACTACAAAAAGAAGGTGTGAGCCTAACCTTATTGGGAGTCCAAAGCATTACCACACGCTCACAATCACACAATATAAGGGAAGCCCACACCTAATGGTATGAGTATCCACTACTTACTGCTGTGATTGTTAGTCTTCAAGGTGGTAATTTTAGGACTGTCACAAGTAAGAAGCTGACACTTCTTTATCTAATATGTCTTGTTAAACTTCTATTTCATTAGTTCTCATTTAATTAGTTCATGCTGCAAAGATAGAACTTTCCAGTAATAAACCATCATTTGAGAGCTACTTTTAATAGGTTTAAAGCCATATCAGTACCATAGGTGTAGGCTTATATCCTTATTGCACAAAGGTAGACTTAATTATTCACTTTCTATATGCAAAACTGATAAATAGAGCACCAGTTACTATCAATAATAGCCACTGTAATATCATATCTAATGCTGTCATATATACACTAGTTAAAGCCCCAGTCCATTACAGAACTAGGGCTATCAACAACAATAAAATCACATAGTAAGAGGTATATAACCTCTTAATCCTTAAGTATCATACTGGTGAGGATAAATCCCACTAGAATCAAGATAATCTCACACATAATTCAATCAATATTTTATTTAATCCAACTTACTAACTACTAATGCAATTCATGTTTACATACTTCACCGAACCTCAAGTGGTTAAGTTATTATAGCAGTACATCTCTTTACCCTGTAATCAAATACCCTCAACCTATATTAAAAGAGGCAGTCAACCTCTATTAAACTATCCCCTGATTTGCCATTCTGCATCACTTACTTTGTATATATAATATGTAAGAAAGTGAGATTTTCAAAATTTCCCATCATAATGGTATAATAACAGCAGAGGGGGTGGATTTAATAGAAGGTAGGGTAATGTAGACCTTAGAAGGTTAAGTATTTATAATCTACCTTCATCATTATAGGAATAGTACTCCTTCTCTGGACTTAAGATTATATGGTCTGCTACATGAATTTCCATGAGTTCAGCCCCCTTCCTTACTTTTTCAGTCAAAGCATCATCCAGAGTACTGGGTTTCATGCTTCCAGAAGGGTGATTATGTGCCAATATTACCTGTGTTGCATTAGCCAGCAATGCAGCTTGTAATATCAGCCTTACATCTACATAAGTTGCGGAGATTCCACCTTCTGAAATAGGTACTATACCCAGTACCTTGTTAGACTGATTAAGTAGTACTACTTTAAAGCTTTCCTTGTATTCTATTGTGTCATCAGGGAAGTACTTTGTCAATAGTTCATAGGCATCCTGGGAGCTGTTTATCTTGTATCTAGTTGATGATTTGACATTGCTTTTATAGCTCAATTGAACCTCTGCTACATTCATTATACTGTCCATAAGATACACTAATTAATGAACCAACTATATTCATTTTCACCATATAAAGCCTTATTAAGTCCTTCAGCCAATTGAGTGGCATTAAGCGATCTGTCCAAGAAGTTATCAATGTAGCTACTTTTATTAGCTCCAGTTAGTAAGTTGTACACATTCCACATGCTGATTTCCCTGCTGTCCAAAAGGGTGCTAAAGTTATCATCATTGTAATATGCTTTGGCAACTAATCCTATCTGGGTATCAGTCATTAGCATCTGTGGTAACTTCTTCTTCTGGTCTACAGGTAAGAACTGATATAATCTGCATCTGCCTAAGAACTGGGCAAATTGGGACTCTCTCATATAGGTATCCTTATAAGCTGACATATAATACAAGTGTTGGGCTATATTGTATTCTTGGAACAGCCTCATCACTGCATTCAATAGTTCAGCAGTACTCATAACCTTTAATTCTGACCTGTAACCATCTGTTGATACACACATGTTACAGCAGACTAAGTTCTTGAAACCTATGAATACCTTGAACTTCTCTGCACCCTTCTTGCTGTAGAGGTTCTCATGGTTATAAGCCCTAACTCCACCTATGGTTAAATTCAGTCTGTTACCTGCAATATCCTCATATATGGTAGGTATCTCAAAACAGAACATCATTCTCTCAAAGTAGATGGTCTTATCTGATTCCAGTAATTGATTCACTGGCTTATGAATAGCTTCCGGTAGCCTGCCTTTGATAACATGGCTTACCCTGATGGCAGGTTCTTCTATTCTCTCATTGGAGAACACCTTATTAGCTGCATCCCATACAGTTTCAATGAAACTGGAATGTGATATAGTAACCTCATTATCTTTAGAGAACACAGGTGTGATACATTCTTCCTTGAGGTACTGCATGGTTACTTCCTTTGTATTAGCTTCAATAAAAGGTAACTTATTGCCTTCTTTGGTGCTTATTGGTTCAGCTTCTACAGGATTTGTTGATATAATGCCTGTGTTAATGATTTCTATTGGCTCAACTGTTTGAATATAAGGATTATCTACCTTATTTCTATTAGGGTATATCAGATTAGCTCTGACTGGCTGTAGCTGCATTGTTTCCATATCTAATGTAATTAGGAGTATAGTTAATAGTTGGTTGATTCTTTTGTACCTGAAGTGCTGCTTTCTTCTGCATGAAGTCAGATGTTAACTGCTGATACCATTCAGGATATTGATGGTAAATAGCAGTCAGTTCTTCAATGGTTTTACTGCTGTTAATCTTGCTCCTTATCATCTCCAGATTGACACCATCATTACACCAATCAAGTATTATCTGACCTGTAGCAGGTGTAATGGTAAAGTCTGGCTTACCTATAAACAGATTTGTCCTGTCTTTAGATGCAATAGTCTGGTGCTTCATGTTGATGTCAAAGACTATGGTAAACTCATAATCAATACCATCTCTCATGACTGCTTTAAGTCCTACTTTCTCCGGTATCATCTTGCCATTCTTCTCACTTAAAACATAGTCTTGTTTACATCTCATAGTGCATATAATATGGCTTCCAGACTGCAATATTTTCTGCATGAAAGCATTGATTCTGGGTGTCACCTTCTGCCAATTAGTGAAGCTGTTTCCTTGTAATCCTGCATGGTATTCAAGTAAAGTATCCCAGCATTGAGAAATGCTATCAATGATGATAACCTCCATACCTGCACCTTCACATATTTCAATAGCTTGTATATAAGTTTCAGGTGTAAAGTTATCACTTAGACTTAATACATTATAAGCACCTAAGTGAGCATAAAGGTCTGCACTTCCATGTTCACTGTCAATGATGGCTATCTTAGTCCAGTCATTGCATAAACCATAAGCTAAAAGCAATGCTGAATAGGTCTTACCTGAACCTGCACAGCCTTGTAAAGCAAGCTTAATTTTAGCCTGCTTCTTGGATGAAACTCTTAAATTCAACATATCTGAATAATATTAATAGTTGATGTATAATCTATAAAGAAAAAAGGAAGCAAGCCCTAATAGACTTACTTCCTTGAGGTCAACATTGATATCCATCATAGAGTTGCCAGTGTCATAGCTCCACCTTCACCTCTCTGATGCAGCATATAAAACATGTCACCTGTATCAGGTGAACATACTTGGGAGATAACAGGATTGGTAACCTCTCCATTAAGAAACTTGTCACTTACTGCACCAGTTTCACAGCCATAGACAAAGAAGCACTTACCTGTGTGTGGATTCTGTTTAACCTCAATCTTGCTTACTCCCTTTTGAGCCTTGAACTCATTCACTGTCACTGTCTCTAAGAACTTTAACTTTTCCATAATTGTATTTTTATTATTGTTGCAGAGGGGGATATCCCACTCTTAAGGTAAGGGGAGGGAGACTTTGTGACTTAGAGTACACTTGTAGATATCAAGTTTGCAGAAATTGAAAATAAAAATTAAAAATATCAGGGAGACAGTATATCAGATGACAGTAGGGAGTGCTATATATTAGTTATGTACAGATATAGAAAGCCCCTGCCTTCTGGTGTGAAAACAGGGGGGATTGGGACTCCTTCACTTTTATGATTACTCTTGTACTACTCTTTGAAGTATATTAGGGTGCTTCACTTTACTTAAGTTCCAATGTTCAATAGTTAAGCTTGGTGATACTCCTATTGCATTAGTTAACTCCTCTTGCATGATACCTTTCACCCATTCAACATGTTCAGTAGTTGTAGCAATGGAGTCATGGATAGTAAATACAGGAACTTGAGGATTGCCTTCTTCCCATATTCTTTTACAGCATCTGTGGAGAATGATTTCACTCTCTATTGATTGCAATAAACAAGATAACCTATTATGCTGTTTATCAATAGCAATATCCTTATATCTATGCTTGATAATCTTAAATAGTTCAGCTACTTTAGGGAATAATTCTGTGCTAAATATCTTCTTCATTTGGTTAATGGTTGCATCATCATGCTGCCCTTGATTACTGGAGAAGAACAAGTAAAACATAAGCACTTTAGCCTCATCTCTATCAATAGATTTATGTAGACTATGTTGACATACTTCTGCAACTGTCTCATACATATTACCACTAGAAGCTATATCAAGGTATTGTGCAAAATCTTCTTCACTGCATGTTTGGAAGAATCCTTCTACCTTCAAGGGTATAGCAACAGTAGTCATAGCTCTCTGAATATCCTCTGGTAATGAATATAGACTTAGTGAGAGTTCATTTCTTATACTCCAGAATTCAGGTTTAAGTAATACACAGGCTAAGTAAGGTTGGCTATTACTTATATCAATGCTGACTAGTTCTTGTTCATTATATGTGAGGAAATTCCTATAGTCCTTTTCTATATTGGTGATTACAGAATGTAATCTATGGACTGTGCTGTCTATATGTACTTCATACCTATGATTCTCTATTTTATTTATGTTTATTAGAGCCGCCATATACTGCACAAGGGGGTGTTTCAATTTATTGGTATTCTTATTCTTGTTCCACCTTCCTTTGTCTTCCATCTTATATTGCAGAATGCCATCAGAATATTGACTTACTATAGGGTTAATAGATAACCTTTTCTCTTCATACCAGTAATATAAGTAAGGTAGTTCAATAAACGTTTCATCATTCTCTTCTTGGATAAAGTAAGCATCTTCTTCATGCCTACAGGTGACATTACAAATATGGAAACCTGACTGGGTATATTGTTTACTCCATCTGTATTGCATGGATTTTACTCCGGGGATATATACAGCATAACATTCAAGAACACCAGTATTCACTAAGTAATCCTTATAAGGTATAATATCTCTGATATTGTCTTTAACATAACCAATAGTAATAGGAATCCACCCATCTTCATCTATTAAGTCCTTATTCCTAGCAGGTATAGTAGATAGCAAAGCAAGGAAATAGTATATCTTATCTTTAGAAAACCTTAAGTTGGAATTAAACCCATATTCCTCTAGGGGATACAAGGCTAAATGGACATCAAGGTCAAAATCCACAGGTAATACTATATTTCTTCTGTGCCCTTTACCTGCAAGAGCCATAAAGGCAATACTAGCTCTTCTTCTAGGAGAAACTCTTATGCCACTTAATATGCTAAAACTAAATAGATTATTCATAATATTTATATAAGTCTACAAATATAAGAACTACTTCCATTATGATGGGAAATTTATAAAATAAATAACTTTAACAAATTATTTTCCTTAGTAGCTATCCTGCCAGTATGTTCTTTAAATCCTCTAGGATTCTCTCCTCTGATGGTGTATTTATTCCTAGATGTTCTATCAGTAGCATACATACTTTTCAATAAGACTACATACTTTCTTGGTTTCAGTACCTTATGTAGATGATACTGAACTATAGGAGCTAATATCTCTTGTATCTCACTTGCTGAATAGCTCTTATTTAAGGTGAGACTTCTTCTTATAGCAACTTTGAAAGGATGCTCTTCATCTAGTGCCCAGTACATGACTGTATTATTGAGGTTCTTGAAGACTACACTGTTACTTATTCTACTTTCCCATAGTTGATGTAGCAGACTATCAAGGTCAACATACCTATATAGCTTGATGAATCTCTCTAAGAATATCTTAGTTTTACTTCTGCAATGTCTAGTATATGAGTACAAGGTATTATCATTCAACTGTCCTGTGGTTGATAATGTTTTGATGTATTTTATGGCATCTTGGATATTGCTGTCTGTTAGTTTGTTCTGTGCATCCTTATTAGCCTTTTCTATGCTACTTTGCTCTGGGGATACATCATAGTTCAGGGATTTGTAGCTAATGATTTTAACCTGTTTACTTAGTACTTCTTTCAGTGTTTCAGGCATGAAGTATGAGGCATATAACTCGGTTCTTTCAATGATGTAGTCTATGTTGAGGTAGGCAGGTACATCCTTTCCATATACATCCTTTCTAGTCAAGTTAATTAACTCATTTCCCGCAATTCTTTCTTGTGCTTTCTCTCTTATGGCTTCTTTGACCATTGCAAACAGATCAGTTAGGGTATGGTCACCTTGCATGATATTATCTGCTGATTCTATTACTTTGAGCACCTTCTTAGCTTTATTTAAGAGGGTGACTGTATAGCTATCCATACTTTCCATTACTGATACATATCCTAAGGTATTATATATGATAGTTTCACTAAGTATCCCATTGACCTTTCTGCATCTACCATGTATTTGTGTCATCCTATCTAAGGTTAACATTGAGTGGCTTCTTCTTACATCTGATACAGTGATTAGATGGTAACTATCCTCTATATCTATACCAGTGAAGTAGCAACAGGTGGCAAAGTTAATCCTAGCAGGTAAGGTATCATTGTCTCCTAATTTGGGTGCAAAGTATTCTCCTGCTTCCTTTATGGATGCCTCACTACATAGGATAGCACATTCCTTTCTGGTTTCTTCATCTAGTGATGCTATAATATTCCTTATCTGGAGTATGGAGTTATAGGCAATGAATATCTTCTCTGTAGGATGAGAGATAATCTTTTCTATGACAGCCTGTGTGATATTGTCTGTATGTAGTAAGTCTATATTTCTATGGGTATTGTATTGCCATGTTATAGGAAATCTACATTCAGTCTTTAAGTGTGGATTGCTGAACTCCTTCATAGTAGCTGTTACCATACATCTGTTCTTTGATGGGAACATAAGGTAGTAGTCAATCACATTCTCCAATTGAGGTCTAAAGTTGTTGTCAGTCTGGAGAACATCAACCTCATCAATCATAAGGAAGTAGTCCTTGTAGTTTTTTCCTATGATACCTAATAGTCTACCTAGACTGTCTGCAACTACTAGAAGTTTCTTGTATCCATCTTTAGCCAAGTATTCCTCAATCTGCTGATTAGTGACCTTTTCACCTTTAATCTCACTACCTACATATAATGTATTAGGATGCTTTGAGTGTTTACCATAAGCCAGAGCCTTAGTAGGAAAGACTATGATTGAGTTTCTCTTTGAGTTTATCTCAAGTGTAGTAGCTCCAATGCCGGGTATCTGTTTGTCTACAATGCCATGAGGCATTTTATCTATGAAGTCAGCCAGATTCCAGAAGGAGTCACCAACTTCTTCTCTTATTACTTCTGGTGGTCTGCCAAATAGTAAGTTATCCAAACTAGTTATTACTGTGTCTTGAGGTATGGTTTTAATGCCTGCTCCTTCTCCAATATATTCTACAGGTGCATCATGTAAGTCACCATAGGTATTAGGTACTACTTCTGCTTGTTCTTTTGCCAGTTCATCTTCTTTGCTCATATCTCACTTAGTTTGTAATTAGTATATAGATTGTAAGTGAACAAATATACTAAAGAGCCTCCATAATTCAATCAATTACAGAGGTTCTTTTGTGTTAAACTTATTTCACTTTTGGACAAGACTACTCATTATGGTTGCTAAATACATACTCAACCACCTTCTTGTTAGCTTCATTCTCTATCTTGAAGTCCCTTTCAATGTATATGTCAGTAACTCTCATAGCCTCATCAATATGATTCAATGCAGCATGAACAGTGTACTTATCAATGCCTACCTTGTTAACAGCTAATGTAGCCCATGAGTGCCTTGCAGCATAGTACTCCAAATCATCAATTTTTAGTATCTTGCCAATCTGCTTTAGCCCAAGATTGATGGCTCTGTTGAAGTTCTTGAAAGTAGAATAGAGGTGATAGAAGCAGAACACCTTCTTCTGGGTGTAATCTTCATATTTCTTCATTAAAGGTAACAGGATAGGAAGAACATCTACTTTCATCTTAGCCTTGTCAAGTCTCCTGTCTGTAGTCTTAGTCCTGTAATAAGTAATTGAACCACCTTCCATTTCAGTACAGTTGTACAAGTCAGCAGAGTTCATCCCTATTAGGCAGAAGGAGAGAATGAAACAATCCTTGGCTAAGTTAAAAGGACACAACCTTTCCCTACCATTGGTATTGATGATATAAGGCAGTTCCCATATCTTCTTGATTAACTCTACTGATAATGCTCTCTTCCTAGTTGCTTCTTGCTTTGGTATATCCAAATTCTCAAAAGGTGAATTTGGTATTCTAATGACATTCCTGTCATAGTCATTATACTTCTTCTTGGCTTCATTGAATAGATGCCTGATACTCCCCATGTATAAAGATACCATTCTATTGGAAGGTATTCTCTTGCCTTTCCTCTGGAGTTCTGCCACCTGTTTAGCCCTTTTCTTGTGAAGGTATTCCATGAACTCCATCATTAACAACTTGGTAACTTGGTTGGTATTCAGTTTATCCTTTCCTAAGAAGGCAATGAAGGTATTAAGGGTAGTTTGATAATTCCTCTTACCTTTGACCTCTGTAGTTGTTAACCAGTCTTTGCAGAACTGGATAAAGTCAATAGGAGTATTCTTTTCCTTCTCTTTCTGGATATAATCAAGTACATCACTTAAGGTTAAATTGGAAGCCTCTAATGGAAGCCCCATGCATAACTCTTCATAGTATCTGACCAATTTGTCAGCTTCCTTGATGTACTTTGGATTCTTTAACTTGAAGTCCTTAGTCAGGTCTTCTGTTCTTACAAAGATATGAGTAGCCAACCTCTTAACCTCTCTGTTATAGGTTACTCTAATCTTCACATTGAAAGTTCCACCAACTTTCATTTCATTCTTTCTGATTTCTGCCTTGAATGTCAGCATGTTAGGTATTGTATTTTTCCACCAACAATTAGCCAACAATTGGACTTTAACAGGTTATTTTATACCAGATTTAGCACCTGAATGATACCCCACTACCAAAGAAAAAGTCCTCATAAGTTTCTAACTTACAAGGACTTATCTAAGGGTGGAAGACCGGACTCGAACCGGCGACATTCAGAACCACAATCTGACGCTCTAACCAACTGAACTACATCCACCATGTTTGCGTTTCTCTAACGCGGTGCAAAGATAGATATTATCTTCTAATTTCCAAAAGATTCTGCTATTTTTTTTCGAAAAAAGTATATTCTTTTATTCCCCGATTGTGCTTGCTGAAAAGGGTTCGCGCATCATTTACAAAGATTTTCAGAGAGTTACGTGCTTGTAAAGGAATTGAATCAATCGGCAAATTGACTGGGAGCAATTGATGATTTTTTTTTCCTGATTGAATGGGACGGGCTGTCCATACCAAACTATAATCACAATTATTGAGGCGGACAGTGCTGTCTTTTACTAATTCCATTCTTACCATCAGTCCTCCGTCAGTGCGGCGGGCGGACATATTGGAAATATAATTTCCCAGCGAATAGACTACGAGATGTTTGTCATTCGTCAGGCTGTCTGTGCGAACTTCGATGGGCTGAACTACGTGAGGATGGGAGCCGATGATATGGTTTACTCCTTTTTCAATCAGCCAGTCGGCGAGGAATTTTTGCTCTTTGTCCGGGAGTGACTGGTATTCGATTCCCCAATGCATACAAGCTATGATGGCATCCGGCTTCATTGCTTTACTCTCTTCAATATCTTTGGCGATGATGGCTGTATCGATATAGTTCACGATATTAGGAGGGGTAACGGGGATGCCGTTTGTTCCATACGTGTAGTTGAGCAGGGCGATGCGGAATCCGTTCTTTTCTAATAAAAGAGGATATTTCTTTTCGCGTTCATCAGCGTTGATATACGTGCCTGCGTGTGGAACCTTTAAAGAGTCTATTAATTGAATGGTTCTCTCCAGTCCGGATTTACCACGATCGAGACTGTGGTTGTTGGCAGTCACTAAAACATTGAAACCTGCATCGTGAATTGCGGTCAGAAATTCGTCCGGCGCGCTGAAAGCAGGATAACCTTTGTAAGGTTTGCCTCCTAATGTCACTTCCAGGTTGGCGATGGAGAGGTCGGCTTTCTTTATTTCTTCTTTGACATACGCAAAGCATGTGGAGTAATCATAGCCGGTTGATGTTCGTGCAGCGTTGATTTGTCCCTGATGTTGCATGAGGTCACCTACGAAAAGGAGGCGTAGGGTGTCGGTGGGGAAGATGCTGTCGGAAAGGCTGTCCGACAGGGTGTCAATGATAGAATCTCTCTTTGCCTGCGACCGGGAGGTGCAGGACAAAGAGAGAAGCAAAATCATCAGAAACAGGGTATGTCTCATTGATAAATAGCTTTCTTACCAGCTAAGAGTGTATTTTTCATTAACGATACAATCGTCATTGGTCCAACACCGCCCGGTACGGGAGTGATGAATGAGCATTTCGGTGCAACTTCGTCAAACTTCACGTCGCCGGTCAGTTTAAAACCTGATTTCTTGGTTGCATCCGGCACACGGGTAGTACCTACGTCAATAACTGCCGCGCCTTCTTTCACCATTTCGGCTTTTACAAAGTTCGGTTGTCCCAAAGCAGCGATAATAATATCAGCTTCCTGACATTCTTTTACCAGGTCTCTGCTACGGCTGTGGCATACGGTTACTGTGGCATCGCCCGGATAGGCTTTCTGCATCATCAGGGCAGCCATCGGTTTGCCGACAATATTGCTGCGTCCGAGTACGACGCACTTTTTTCCGGAAGTTTCTATGTTATAACGTTTCAACAATTCGAGGATGCCGTTGGGAGTAGCGGATACATAACACGGAAGCCCGATGGACATACGGCCTACGTTGATCGGATGGAAACCGTCTACGTCTTTACGGTAATCAATTGTTTCGATTACTTTCTGTTCGGAGATATGCTTGGGTAAGGGAAGTTGTACGATAAAGCCGTCCACGTCGTTGTCTTCGTTTAGTTCACGTACTTTGGCAAGCAGTTCTTCTTCGGTCACGTCACTTTCATAACGGATGAGGGAAGACTTGAATCCACATACTTCACAGGCTTTTACTTTGGCAGCTACATAAGTCTCGCTACCACCATCGTGTCCTACAAGAATAGCGGCCAGGTGCGGGCGTTTTTCGCCATGAGCCACCATTTCGGCTACTTCGGCTGCAATCTCTTGTTTTACTTGTTCGGAAATTGCTTTTCCGTCTATCAGAGTCATATTTTCAGAGTATTTATTGGTGATGGACAAAAGTAAAATAAATAACTGAACTCTCCAAAGGGATTGGAATTTTTGTCAAGAGATGGGGGGGATAAAAAAAGAGGGAGCCGAAACTTCCTCTTTTTACTTATCATTAGATTTGGATCTACAGAATGATTACTTTTTCATCTTAGGCATCATCTTACCCATTTTGCTGCTAGTCACCATTTTCATCATTTTGCGTGTCTGGTCGAACTGTTTCAATAGGCGATTCACTTCTTGGATAGTCGTTCCGCTACCTTTGGCGATACGCGTACGGCGTGAACCGTTCAGTATTTCCGGATTGGAACGTTCTGCCGGAGTCATGGAATAAATGATGGCTTCGATGCTCTTGAAAGCATTGTCGTCAATATCAATATCTTTGATTGCTTTTCCTACTCCCGGAATCATGGAAGCGAGGTCTTTCAGATTACCCATTTTCTTGATTTGTGCAATCTGGCTAAGGAAGTCGTTGAAGTCGAATTGGTTTTTGGCAATTTTCTTCTGTAAGCGTTTGGCTTCTTCTTCATCGTATTGTTCCTGTGCGCGTTCTACCAATGAAACGATGTCACCCATACCGAGAATACGGTCGGCCATACGGGCAGGGTGGAACTGATCGATTGCTTCCAGCTTTTCACCTGTACCTACGAATTTAATCGGTTTGTTCACTACCGAACGGATAGAAAGAGCCGCACCACCGCGGGTATCACCATCGAGTTTGGTCAGTACCACACCGTTGAAGTCCAGACGTTCATTGAATTCTTTAGCTGTGTTTACAGCGTCCTGACCGGTCATGGAGTCTACCACGAACAGAATTTCGTCCGGGTTGATTGCTTTTTTGATAGCGGCGATCTCGTTCATCATCTGCTCGTCTACTGCCAGACGTCCGGCTGTATCGACGATAACGAGGTCGTATCCTTTGGCTTTGGCTTCCTGAATGGCGTGTTGTGCGATTTCTACCGGATTCTTGCTGTCCAGTTCGCAGTACATCGGTACTTCAATCTGTTCTGCCAATACACGTAACTGTTCGATAGCTGCCGGACGGTAAACGTCACAAGCCACCAATAATGGCTTACGGTTCTTCTTGGTTTTCAGCATCCGTGCCAGTTTACCGGAGAAGGTGGTCTTACCCGAACCCTGCAAACCTGACATCAGGATAACTGCCGGACGGGCGTCAATGTTGATCTCGGCTGTCTCTCCACCCATCAATTGTGTAAGTTCATCATGCACGATTTTCACCATCAATTGGCTTGGCTTCACAGCCGTAAGAACGTTCTGGCCAAGCGCTTTTTCTTTCACTGTATCCGTGAAATTCTTTGCCACCTTGTAGTTTACGTCGGCGTCGAGAAGTGCTTTACGTACGTCTTTCAGCGTCTCCGCCACGTTGATTTCGGTGATTTTGCCTTCACCTTTCAGAATCTTGAATGACCGTTCTAGTCTTTCACTTAAATTATCGAACATAGTTATTTAATTACGAATTACTAATTACAATTTACTTGGCCGAAAGAGGGACTTTTCCGTCTACTCTTTATTTGAGCTTGCAAATGTACAAAAATCTCTTGTATTTATATCTTTTTATTCTGCCATTTTGCTTTTTTGAGATAAATATAACTTGTTATCAACAGCAAGCTATAATACACAATCTCAATCGTAAAGCAAATTTCGATCGGTGCTTTCAGCCACATTCCGATGAAAATGATGTATGATCCGTAGATGATAATTGTAATCGTTTCGAGCAACAGGGCTGCCTGTGTATTTCCTGTTCCGGAGATACCGTTAAACACCACGTTGGCTACGGATGCGATAAGCATGGCGCAACAAATTACATATACCGAGGGGACGGATTCCGTAATGAGCGCAGCTTCACTAGTGTAAATGGAGAGCAGGAATTGCGGAAACAGTGCCGATACCGCTACTAACCCCAGCATGATGAAAAAGGAGAAACGCGCAATTTTATTAATGAGCGGCATCACGTGCTGGATGCCTCCTGCACCAATAGCATTGCTGACAAGACTGTTGGTAGTCGTAGCCAGTGCGTTGACCGGAATCAGCAATACGACATAAATACTCCGGACGATATTGGCAATCGCCAGTTCCCGTTGTCCCAACCGTTCTACGGCTACGAAGAAAACGAACCAGGTAGCCATCGACAGGAAATATTGCAGCATGGTGAAGCAGGAGATACTAAGAATCCGCATCAGCAATGCTGGGTCGAATGTGCGCAGGCGGTTCATACCGTATTTCTTTAAATCGACCGTGGCATACGTATAGATGACGAAAAAGAGAATGGAGGAGGCTTCTGCCAATACGGAAGCAATAGCAGCCCCTTTGATACCCATTTCCGGCAAACCGAACTTTCCGAAAATTAATGCATAGTCCAGTACGACATTAGTTAATGCCATGACAATAGCATTGATGGTTAGCACTTTAGTGCGTGTAATGCCGATGTACAATGCCCGGAACATGACATTGATAAAAGAGAAAAAGAATCCGTAAATACGCCAGTTCAGAAACTCCATTGTTCCTTCGTAGATGGATTCTGAAGAAACCAGCAAACGCATGATGTTTCCACCGAATGCTTTGGTGAATCCGAATAGCAGCAGGGCCATGACGAACAGGAACATGATTCCTTGAATCATGACGGGACCGACATCCGAATAGCGTCCTTCGCCATTGCGTCGTGCGATGACTATCTGCGAACCGGTACTGAATCCGAATGCGATGGTGAATACGCATATATAGAATAACCCGCCCATAGCTGATGCTCCAAGGGCTACTTCACTCACGTGTCCGAGGAATGCTGTGTCGGTGACATTGATGACATTTTGTGCCAGCAAGCTTAGTAGTATCGGATAACTGACACTCCAAATCTGTTTGTTGGTGTACATAATTAAGTGTTTAAGTTTACACTTTGCAAAGATAGTGCTTTATTTCGATTCGGAAACGATGGGGTAGATGAAAACAATTTCCGGACCTTCGGGAGTTTTATCGTTGACGAGATAGTTTCCTCCGAAATGTTTTAGTAACAATAGGTTGATATCATGCCGGATGATGGTTTCCTGTGATACGAATGCATGGTCTGCCAAAGGTGAATTAGTGATCCGGAAACAAAGCATGTTTTCATTCTGGCTTAATGTGAACCGGATGATTCGTGCTTGCCGGTGTTCTTGTGGGTACACCAGTACGCTAATCAAGGCCTGTGTCAGTCGCATTATATCGGTATGAATTTGGGCGTCCGTTTCGCTGGAAAATTCAATCTGGATACCTGTTTCTTCGTTCCTCATCTGCGCCATGCTGCATGCTTCCTTGCATAGGGTAGTGGCATCATAGTCTTGCAACTGGAACTTCATCATCTGAGCTTCCAAACGGGATAAGTCGAGAACGTCATTGACAAGTCTCATTAACTTCTCCGAACTTTTGTGGATGATGTTTGAGTATTCTTGCCTTATTTCCTTGTCTATATTGGGTTCGCTGGCTATGAGTTGTGAGAAACCGACCACATTGTTGAGTGGGGTACGGATGTTATAGCTCATGTTGGACAGGAAGCGATTTTTTATTTCATTGGTCTTCCGCACGTTTTCTGTTGTTTTCCGGATTTCGTTTTCCGCGTATTTGAGTGCCTTCCGTACCATAAAGAGTCGTGCCATAAAGATAAAAAGCAGAATCAGGATAACAAATATAAAGATCAGATAGGTGAGCTGGATCCGGTTGTTTTCCCTTTTTTGATCCAGTTCTGTTTTTTCGATATTGTATTTGCTTTGTATCTGTGCCATCTGATTGTTTGAGAGTACAGTGGCTGTCGAGTCTTTGATGGCAAGTGCCTGCTCATACAGGGGGATGGCTTTTCCGCTTTGCCCTGCCTGTTTCCATATTCTGGCCTTTTCGAGTAGCTGTTCGGCATAGTCGCTTGTGAAGTCTTTCTTCAACATCGTCAGTGTCGTGTCGATATAATCCGATGCCTGTTGGTAGGCTCCAATTGCCTGGTAATATTTGGCAAATGTGTCGAAATAGAGTACTTTATACATGAAATAAGTATTCTCGTCCAGATATTCTTTAGATTTTACGAGATGTTCATAGGCTTGTTGCGGCTGATGGGTATTCAGGTAATAATAGCTGTAGAACAGTTCATTGAACAGGTATACATCGGCAAATCCCGCTTTTAAGGATGGGTTTGCACTGATGTGGTTATGAAGAGTGTTTTCCAGTTCCTGCAAATATTTGAGTAGTTTTTTATTATCCTTCTTTTCTTTGACAACGGATACTAACTGTGACAATACCGAGATACGGACCACCGGATTTTCTGTCGGAGTGAGTAGCTGGTAGGCAGCCTCCAGTGCTTCTATTCCTTTATCCCAGCGCTGGCTGCCGATATATGCATTACTCAAGCATTGATAGGCAGCCATACTACCCCGGTTACTATTCATTTGGGAGGCTTGCTGTTGCATCTTTTGAGATTCGTTGATAGCAAGTTCGTATTGTTCGTTGAATGTGTACAGGTCTATCTGGAAACGTTTGGCATCAAAGAAGTAATTCCATAAATCTGATTTCCGGGCATGAGGCTCCATTATGGTGAGCCATTTGGCTACACTGTCTTGATTATTACGATTGTAATAGTATAAAATATGGTAGTAAGCAGCCAGACCGGCATATTTGTCATTTCCCAGTTGCAATGCTTCTTTCATTAATGCATCCGAATATTGGATACATTGCTGGTTGTTTTGTTCTATTCTGATGATTTGATTGAGAACATTCAGCCGTGTCGTATCGTACGGTAATGTTTCCAACACCTTTATCAGGCTGTCGGATTCCAAAACAATCTCGGTGCTGGCTTTTCCGGTGAGGGTGCAGCATAATAGAAGGATCAGGAGCAGGACTTGTTTCATTCGGCTTCCTCCTTTCCTTGTTGCTCATGGTAAATGGGGTGTGTGAACAGGAAACGGGCTCCTTCCTCATAATTGGAGTCAATCCATATTTTGCCGCCCAGCTGCTCGATAATGAGTTGGCAGATAGACAGACCGAGTCCTGTCCCTTGAGCATTTTCATTCAGTTTCTCAAAACGGTTGAATATTTTATTCTGATTCTCCGGAGAGATACCGCAACCGGTGTCGGTCACGGAAAACAGTGCTATGTCTTCTGTCTGTTTTTCCAGTTCCATGGTGATGGAACCTTGCGGAGTAAATTTGGTTGCATTGATGAGAAGGTTGATTAATAATTGTTGTAACCTTGCATTGTCTGTCGTCAATTCTAATGAATGGAGAGAGGTCGAAAAACGGACGTTAGCATTCGTTTGTTTTATTTTCTCAACCATGTCGATAACGTTTCTGCATATTGCCACTGCATCACATCGCTCATATTTGAATTTCATCTTGCCTACTTCGAGACTGGACAAGTCGATTACGTCGTTAATCAGCTTGAGTAACAGTTCTGAATTTTGCTGAATAATATCGCTACACTGTTTCCGGGTCTCGTTGTCGATGGATTCTTCCGTCAGGATGGAGGAGAAGCCGGACAACGCATTGAGCGGCGTGCGAATTTCATGGCTCATGTTGGAAAGGAAAAGGCTCTTTGTCCGGATGGAATTTTCTTCTTGCTTTTTCACTTTTTCCAGTTCCTGCTGTGATTGGCGCAGTTTTTTATTTCCTCGTCTGACCAAAAGGATGAAAAATACAATCAGTATGACTATGAATAGGATGGTGAACCAGCTCCAGTAGAGGATTGTCTTCTGTCTGTTTAAGTTGTCCAGTTCATTTTTATCTATTTGGTAGAGGGTGTGCAATTCATTGATTTGGCGAATATAATTCATTGCGTCCAAAGAGTCTTTGTACGTATTGAATATTTCATAAGCTTCACATGCTTCCTTGCTGTTTCCCATTAGTGTAAGTATGTGTGCACGATCTTTCAGTACTTGCAGGGATCTGTATGAGTTGGCTGCTTTGGTATGCGAAAGTAATTCGTCAAGTGTGGTTAGTGCCTGCGTGTATTCTTTGGATTCAGTGTAGTAGCGTGAATACAGGTATTTAATCATTAAATGAAAATATGGGTACTGGTGTTGCCGGCTGATTTGTTCGGTTTGTCGTATATAGTTTAATGCTTCCGGAAGATGATGCATCTGGATGCGATAGAATGCCTGACAATAAACAAGGTGGAAATCGTCTTGGGGATTCGTATCCTTGTTGATAACAGATTCGAGTTCCCGGATATTGTCTTCTATATCTGTCATTTGGTGATAGTTGAGCTTCGTCAGGATAAATTGGGACAAGATCGTTTTGATATATTGGTTGGCATGAGGGAGTTTCTGAATGATTTCTAATGCTTCCTTATACGATTTGATGGCAACTTGTGGTGTTGACGAACTTAAATAGGTATTTCCAATGGCGTGTAATGCGAGTGCTGTTCCCAAAGGATAGTCCATTTCTCTGGCTTTCTGGTATATCTGATTGGCCTGGTTGATGGCGAGACTGATGTTGCCTTCTGTGATTAAGGCTTGAACGGTCAGCAGATTTATCTGGAATAGGAGTGGGTATTGTTGTTCCTTTTGTAATTCCGGTTCTAAAAGTTTTTCCCAGGCAATGATGCTGTCGACAGGGGCGTCCGGACTAAATGGATGATTGTATTCAAGTAAAGGTTGTAATAAAGAAAGACGATCTGAATTTGTACGTGCAGCATATAAGGTGACCGATATTAATGCGGTTACGACTATTGCAATTATATGACGTCTGTGTTTTTTCACCTGATATAAGAATTGCTTGCTTGTAAGTTTATCTGCAAAAGAACTAAAAAGAGTGAAGATTACAAAGAAATCTTCACTCTTTTTTATAATTTATTTTCTTTTGAGTATCTCTCGTACCCCAGGGCCCTCGTGGTTGGGGTAGCCGGGAGTATGGTTTCTGCATCGTGGATCGGCATCTACTTTCAAACTCCGGTAATCGTCTTTGGTGCGGGCGATGTAATCATCAAGCATGGCACGGTGTTCGGCGAGGACTTTACTGTATTTAGGGTCTTTGGCGAGATTCTTGCGTTCTCCCGGATCCTTTTTCATATCATATAGCTCTTCTCCGTTACCTTCCAGATAGTGAGTGTACTTGTATCTCGGTCCGCGTACCATACGTCCGGGAGTAACGACATATTCATATTCGCTATGCCATTCGGAAACGACATAAGGGTGAGTTTTTTTCTGTTTCTCTCCTTTTAATATAGGTGCAAGGCTGATTCCCGGTTTTTCGGCCGGAACAGGAATTCCTGCCAAATCACAAAGGGTAGGCAGAAGATCCAGTGTAGGCTGTGTCAATACTTGGTCTATGGGCTTTTTCTGTTGTTTGATGCCGGGACCTGCAAAGATAAACGGTACGTTGGTCATTTCATCGTAGAAGCTGATGTGTTTGGTCACCATGCGGTGTGAAGCCATCCCATCACCATGGTCAGCCATGATAATAACGATTGTGTTTTTTCCGGCAGGAGTGGAGTAAAGTGCTTTCAATACGCTGTCTACTTGCTTGGAAACCATCTTGGTATAGTGTTGGAAAGCAGCAATGTAATGACGGTAATTCTCTTCATTCCAATGAGAGGCCTGGGTCATGCGGCGATGACTGCAGCAGATGTATTGTACAGGTTTAGGGATATTGCTCCAGTCTTCTACATCGAAATTGGCTGGTAGTTCCGGAAGGGTTCCGCTAATGGGGCGGTCGGTATGTACTCCTTCGTTCGCTCCTACAAATCCACAGATATTGTGAGGGTTCTGAAAATCTGCGATACAGATGAATGGTTCTTCCGGCGGATTACTTAGATAAGCAACAGCGTCTTCGCATGTTCCTACATCCAGGAAGCTGTCGTTATTGACCGGGAATTCCGGATCAGTGAATGGCTTGGCTACTGGTTCTTTATGCTTGAATCCTCTAAGTGAACCCATGTCATGCGTTTTTCCGAAGTGTACGGCTTCGTAACCGTTTTCAGAAAAAAGACTTCCTAATGTCGGTACATTTTCGGGAATACGTGGGTTGATAGGTTCGCTGGAGTTGGAACGTACATTGGTTTGATGAGGCATCATGCCACTCCATAAAGCAGCGCGTGAGGGTTGGCTGAGAGGGCAGCCTACATAAGCATTGGAGAAGATAACTCCTCGTGAAGCGACTTCGTCAATAGGGAGGGTGCAGCCTTGTGTTTGTCCGTAAGCTCCCACAACGCGTTGTGTCAGATGGTCGCACTGGATAATCAGGAAATTGGGCTTTTCTTGGGCCTGCGCTGTCACGCTGCACAGGGCTAATCCCATGAATGGATAAATAGTTTTCATTACTGGTTAGAATTAAGTAATATTTGATTTGGAAGCAAAAGTAGGAAAAAAGGAAACGTAAAAAAGGGCGAGGTAGTAGTTTTGGACGCAAATGAAAGTATTTTGTACAAAAATGAAAGGTGTGGCAAGCGGTTAGGGGTAACTATCGGTGATGGGAGTTGAATGATAAGTGATAAACGGCAGGTGATAAGTCATAAAATGGGTTACCGAAAAAGAAAACGGTGAATAAACTGCACTTGTTATGGCGCAGTTTGTTCACCGTTCATTTATAAGTTTGCTGTTGATTAGCTGTTCATGCTCATCAGGAATTCGTCGTTGTCTCTGGTTTTTTCCAGACGGTCTTTAACAAAGTCCATTGCTTCGATCGGATTCATGTCGGCAAGATATTTGCGCAATATCCACATGCGGTCAAGGGTTGTTTTATCAAGCAACAGGTCGTCGCGACGAGTGCTGGATGCGGTAATGTTGACTGCCGGGAAGATGCGTTTGTTGGACAGGTTGCGGTCGAGCTGCAACTCCATGTTACCTGTACCCTTGAATTCTTCGAAGATAACTTCGTCCATTTTAGAACCGGTATCGATCAATGCGGTAGCAATAATAGTCAGTGAACCACCGTTTTCAATATTACGGGCAGCACCGAAGAAGCGTTTAGGTTTATGAAGTGCATTTGCATCCACACCACCGGAAAGAACTTTACCGGATGCAGGAGATACTGTATTGTATGCACGAGCCAGACGAGTAATAGAATCAAGGAAGATAACTACGTCGTGACCACATTCTACCAGACGTTTTGCCTTTTCCAATACGATACCTGCAATTTTTACGTGGCGTTCTGCCGGTTCGTCGAAAGTAGAAGCAATTACTTCTGCATTAACGCTGCGCGCCATGTCTGTTACTTCTTCCGGGCGTTCGTCAATCAGCAGCATAATCATGTAAACTTCCGGGTGGTTGGCTGCGATAGCGTTTGCGATATCTTTCATTAAGATGGTCTTACCTGTCTTTGGCTGGGCAACGATCAATGCACGCTGGCCTTTACCGATAGGAGCGAAAAGATCGACGACACGGGCAGACATAGAGTCTGAATAACCGCCTTTGCAAAGTTTAAACTTTTCATCCGGGAAGAGAGGTGTCAGATGTTCGAAAGGAACACGGTCGCGAACGAAAGCTGCATCACGTCCGTTGATCTTCGAAACCTTTACCAATGGGAAATATTTTTCTCCTTCTTTGGGTGGACGGATAACTCCTTCTACTACATCACCGGTTTTCAGACCAAATAGTTTGATTTGAGATTGTGATACATAAATATCATCCGGAGAAGAAAGGTAGTTATAGTCGGAAGAACGGAGGAATCCGTATCCATCCTGCATAATTTCCAGAACACCTACTCCGTTGAGAATATCGTCGAATTCATAAGGCTTTTCGCGTTCAATAACCTTACGTTCCTGCTGCTGTTGTACCGGAAGATTTTCACCCGCATTGTTCTGCTGAGCGGCACGTGGCATCGGTGAGCGTTGTTGGTTTTGGTTCTGGTTCTGATTTTGATTTGGGTTCTGAACCTGATTCTGGTTATTGTTGTTACGCTGGAAATTATTATTGGTGTTATTGCCATTATTTCCATTGTTGTTAGCATTGTTATTACCGTTGTTATTGTCGCGTGAGCGAACAATACGCGGACGTTGCTGCTGGGACTGCTGCTGTTGAGATTGTTGTTGCTGTTGAGGATGAGATGGCTGTTCCGGTGCTGTCTGTGCTGATTCTGTTTTAGTAGCTTCGAATTTTCCGAATAATTCGGTAGGAAGCTCTATTTTTTCAGAAGGCAGATCTTCGATTGGAATAAAATCATCGTCGTCAACGCTGGATAAGATATTACTTTCCTCGTCGATAACGGGTGCAGCTTTCTTTTGTGGTTTATCTATTACCTTTTTCTCTACAACAGGTTTGTTAGGTTCAGTAGCCGGTTTATTTGTTTCTGCAACAGGCTTATTTGCTTCTGCAGCTGGTTTGTTTTTTGCTTTCTTCTCAGCTGTTTGCTGTTGTACCGGAGCTGGCTTTTCCGTAGCACCAGTAGCTTTCTCTGCAACAACAGGTTTAGGTTCCACTACTTTGGGTGCTGCCGGTTTTGCATTTTCTACTTCTTTTTTCTCTTCTGCATCAGAGCTCTTACGAGGACGGCCTACTTTACGCTTGGGAGTAGCAGTGTTTTCCGCTTTAGCTTCTACAACAACAGTTTCTTTTTCTTTGTTTGTACTTTCTTCTTTCTTGGAAGGTTGTGGTGCAGCTTTTACAGGAGCGGTCTCTTTTGTCTTGTTAGCCTCTTCACTCTTTGTTGCGGAAACCACTTTGTCTTCTTTTTTGGTAGGAGCTACCCGTGAACGCTTTTTCTTTTGTTCTTCATTTTTGCGTTCTTCTTTTAGCTTATCTGCGGCTACTTTCTTTGTAGCTCCTACAATGGCCTGTTCATCGAGTATTTTATAAACAAGGTCTTCTTTTTTGTATGAGTCTGCTTTTTTTATGCCTAACTCTTTGGCAATAACTTGAAGTTCCGACAGATTTTTGTCGTTTAATTGGATAATGTTATACATATAGTATGGTAAGTTATTAATATTTCTTTTTTTGCTGAATTATGGACAGCATTACTACAGCTCATGGCTACAGATATGCGAGCATACGTTTTGTTTTTTATTCTGAATTAGGGATGTATATGTTGAATCGTAGAATGTTTCAACGGGGCAAAGATAATAATTTTTTTTGGTTTCATGAACAATCAAACATTTTTTTCCACGTAAAAGTGTATCTTTGCTACATAAAAGAAAATAGTATGACAGTAAATGAAGCTCATTTAATTTATTTTTCGCCTACACACACATCTAAACAAGTTGCGGAGGCGATTGTTCACGGGACGGGCATAAAAAATATTTTTCCTATTAATGTGACGCAGCAGATTGCGGATGAAATTGTGATTCCTACATCTTCTTTGGCTATTATTGTAGTGCCTGTGTATGGAGGACATGTCGCTCCTTTGGCAATGGAACGTTTACAGTATATCCGTGGAGTGGATACTCCTACCGTTTTGGTAGTGGTTTACGGAAATCGCGCTTATGAAAAAGCTTTAATGGAACTGGATGCTTTTGCTATTCCTCACGGATTTAAAGTAATTGCCGGGGCAACTTTTATTGGAGAACATTCATATAGTACCGACAAATACCCGATTGCAGTGGGACGTCCTGATGAATCGGATTTAGCCTTTGCTGCGGAGTTTGGGAAGAAAATCATGGAAAAAATACAGACAGCTGATAGTATGGATACCCTTTATCCGGTGGATGTACGTACTATCAAACGTCCGAGTCAACCATTCTTTCCTTTGTTCCGTTTTTTGAGGAAAGTCATCAAGTTACGTAAAAGTGGTACACCGCTTCCCCGCGTTCCTTGGGTGGAAGATGAGGATTTGTGTACCCATTGCGGGTTATGTGTGGTCCGTTGTCCGGCAGGGGCTATAACGAAAGGGGATGAGCTACATACGGATGAGGCTAAATGTATCAAATGTTGCGCTTGTGTAAAAGCTTGCGTTAGGAAAGCAAGGGTGTATGAAACTCCTTTTGCAGCTTTGTTATCAGATTGTTTCAAGAAACAGAAGTTGCCTCAGACTATTTTGTAAATCACGACGCGCTTAGTCGTTTCATCAATACGAAAGCGGTTGTCTGTTCGTTCGCCTATCAGCCATGCGATGTGTTCTCCACAGCAGAGTACCCATTGGCGTTCTTTTTGGCTGATAGAAAATTTGCGGTCGGTCAGATAATCGCTTATTTTTTTCTTTCCTTTCATTCCAAAAGGAATAAAAGTGTCTCCCGGCTGCCATTTCCGGTAATGAATTTCTCCATTCAGTTTGTCGGCATCAAAACAGGCAATTTCCTTTTCACGTGGAATGAGAAAATCCGGGGTGTATTCTTTTTCTTCTTTGATAATTTGAAAAGGAGGAAGAGTCTCATTTTCAGATTCAGCTGTTTCTATTAATAGGAATTCTCTGTCTTTTATCACTCTCCATTCTTTGCTACAGAATTGCTTGCCCGGTTGGCTATGAAGCGAATGGGTGATATCTTTGATTTGTGCGGAATTGAATCCTAGAGGATGCAGGACTTCGAATAAGATGGCTTCGGGTGCCGGTTCCTTTACCAAATCACAGATTCTGATACCTTCTGCCGTAATGATTTTCTTTTTAGTTTCCTCTATACATTTATTATATATAGTGGCTACATCATTCAGATAATTACTCGTATCTATCAGAGTGTTTTTGACTGACGGATTAATTTCCTGCATGAGGGGAAGGAGGTTGAGTCGGATTTTATTACGGGTATATTCGTCTTCCAGATTGGTGCTGTCTGTCACATAATCTTGTCCGATGTTTTGCAGGTAACGAATTATCTCTTCCCGGTTGATACAAAGCAGAGGGCGTACGATGGTTCCATTACGGGGGCGGATTCCTAACAGACCGGTAATTCCTGTTCCCCGAATCAGGTTAAGTAGTATAGTTTCTATGCTATCATCCTGGTGATGGGCCACAGCGACAACATCTGCCTGACATTCTTTTCTAATTTTCTCGAACCATTGGTAGCGGAGTTCCCGTGCGGCCATTTCAATCGAAATATGTTTTTCCGTTGCATATTGGGTCGTGTTGAAATCAATGGTATGTAAATGGATTTCCATTCTTTCGCAAAGTTGGCGGACAAATAACTCGTCCCGGTCTGACTCTTTGCCTCGCAGGTGGAAATTACAATGTGCGGCTTCGCAATGATAGCCTGCTGTATGCAGAATATATAGTAATGCCACCGAGTCGGCACCACCACTCAATGCGACCAGGATTTTATCATCCGGTGAGAATAAATGTTCCTTTTCTATATATTTTGTAACGCGTTGTTGTATCATACCTGCAAAGATACGAGTTTATCAATAAGTTTTTTTATTTTTTCTGAATCTTTTAGAGGATGAAAAAAGCTGCTATTTAAAAACATTCTAAATAATTTGCATGCTCCGAAGTTATGAATTATCTTTGCCAAAAATTTTGAGAGTTATGCGTTTGTCCGAATTAAAAACAGGAGAAAAAGGTGTTATTGTAAAGGTATTGGGGCACGGTGGTTTTCGTAAACGTATTGTGGAGATGGGCTTCATTAAAGGTAAAACGGTTGAAGTGCTGTTGAATGCTCCGCTAAAAGATCCCATAAAATATAAAGTTTTAGGTTATGAAATTTCTCTTCGTCGTCAGGAAGCTGAAATGATCGAAGTTATCAGCGAAGAGGAAGCAAAGAAACTGGCCGAGAAGACCGTTTATCATGAAGGATTGCCTGAAGACCTTTCAGTAAAAGAAGAAGATATGAAACGGTTGGCGTTAGGTAAACGCCGTACCATTAATGTTGCTTTGGTCGGAAACCCGAACAGTGGCAAGACTTCTTTATTTAATCTTGCATCCGGTGCTCATGAGCATGTTGGAAACTACAGCGGCGTAACCGTGGATGCCAAAGAAGGTTATTTTGATTTCGAAGGCTATCATTTCCGTATTGTCGATTTGCCGGGAACTTATTCTTTGTCTGCTTATACGCCGGAAGAAATCTATGTGCGTCGTCATATTATCGATGAAACTCCGGACGTGATTATTAATGTAGTCGATTCCTCTAATCTGGAGCGAAACTTATATCTGACTACTCAATTGATAGATATGAATGTCCGCATGGTGGTAGCTCTGAATATTTATGATGAGTTGGAAGCCAGTGGAAATACATTGGATTATCATCTGTTGAGTAAGTTGTTCGGGGTGCCGATGTTGCCTACTGTCAGTAAGAAAAATCGTGGATTGGATACCTTGTTTCATGTTGTTATCAATCTGTATGAAGGAGTAGACTTCTTTGATAAACAGGGAAATATGAATCCGGAAGTTCTTAAGGATTTGACCGAATGGCATGATTCTCTGGAAGATCGTAAGAACCACGAGGAAGAGCATTTGGAAGATTATGTACGTGAACATAAAAAGACGGGGCGTGTCTTCCGGCATATTCATATCAATCATGGTCCTGATATCGAAAAAGCGATTGAAGCTGTAAAAAGTGAAGTGTCCAAAAACGAATTTATCCGTCATAAATATTCTACCCGTTTCCTATCCATTAAATTGTTGGAGAATGATCCTGACATTGAGCGCATTGTGCGGACATTACCAAATGCGGATGAGATATTCCATGTCCGTGATAAGATGTCGAAGCGTGTTCAGGACACAATGAATGAGGATTGTGAATCGGCTATTACGGATGCTAAATATGGATTTATCAGTGGTGCACTGAAGGAGACATTCACAGATAATCACTTGGAGCAGGCGCAGACAACAAAAGTGCTGGATTCGATCGTAACTCACCGTGTCTGGGGATTTCCTATTTTCTTCCTTTTTATGTATCTGATGTTTGAGGGTACGTTTGTCATTGGAGAATATCCGATGATGGGGATTGAATGGCTTGTCGAGCAGATTGGTGACTTGTTACGCAATAATATGGCGGAAGGTCCATTTAAAGATTTGCTGATTGATGGAATTATTGGTGGGGTAGGAGCGGTTATTGTCTTTTTGCCGAATATCTTGATTTTGTATTTCTGCATTTCTCTTATGGAAGATTCGGGTTATATGGCTCGTGCAGCTTTTATCATGGATAAAATCATGCATAAAATGGGATTGCACGGAAAATCATTCATTCCTTTGATTATGGGATTTGGATGCAATGTACCTGCTATTATAGCTTCCCGTACTATTGAGAACCGGAAGAGCCGTCTTATTACAATGTTGGTAAATCCTTTGATGTCTTGCAGTGCGCGTCTGCCAATTTATTTATTGTTGGTGGGTGCTTTCTTCCCGAACAATGCAAGTCTGGTGTTGTTAAGTATTTATGTGATTGGTATTGTACTGGCTGTGGTAATGGCCCGCTTGTTTAGCAAGTTTCTGGTGAAGGGTGATGATACTCCATTTGTGATGGAACTTCCACCTTACCGGATGCCGACAGCAAAATCGATCTTCCGTCACACATGGGAAAAGGGAGCGCAGTATTTGAAAAAGATGGGAGGCATTATTATGATTGCTTCTATTATAATCTGGTTCTTGGGGTATTATCCGAATCATGATGCTTATGAAACAGTTGCCGAGCAGCAGGAAAATTCTTATATCGGCCAGTTGGGACGTGGTATAGAGCCAGTTATAAAACCACTGGGATTTGATTGGAAACTAGGTATTGGCTTGCTTTCCGGTGTGGGAGCGAAAGAATTGGTAGTAAGTACATTAGGTGTCTTATATGCAGATGATCCGGATGCTGATTCAGTAAGTTTGGCAGAACGAATTCCGATTACTCCATTGGTTGCTTTCTGTTATATGTTGTTTGTATTGATTTACTTCCCGTGTATTGCGGCGATAGCGGCTATAAAACAGGAATCGGGTAGTTGGAAATGGGCGCTTTTTGCTGCTTGTTACACAACGGGATTGGCTTGGCTTGTATCATTTGCTGTTTATCAGATTGGAGGATTGTTTGTATGAATAATTGGCAAGATTGGGTAGTCGGAGTACTGGTTGTACTCTGCATTGCCCGCGTCATATATGGAATATTTCGTTTTTTTCGTCGTACGCGAGAAAATCAGAATCCTTGTGACAGCTGTGTAAGTGGCTGTGAACTAAAGGATATGATGGACAAGAAACGCGGAGAGTGCGATGTAAAGAAAAAAAGTACAAAGAAAAATTGCTGCGGATAGTTGGTAGTTTCAAAATTTGTACTACCTTTGCAACCGCAAACGAGAAATAATGGTTCCTTGGATGAGTGGCTTAGTCAGCGGTCTGCAAAACCGTGTACGGCGGTTCGAATCCGCCAGGAACCTCAAGTAACACTTTGAATTCCTTGAAAGTCAAGTACTTTCAAGGAATTTCTTTTTTGGGGGACCATTCTGGGGACCAATTAGGTAGTATATTATGGATATACCGTTACTGCATGCGCTAATCCTTTTTATTTTAGGTTTTTCCCTACTGACAATTATGGAATTCACTTATTAATTCTGATTTTCCTGCGTTACTTTTGTTCTAAACCAAAAGAAAAACGCCATGAAAAAGATTTTATTTATCCTGTTTGTTGCCCAGTTTATTTTGGCTCCTTATATAATAAAGGGCTATGGTGCAAATCTTGTTGAAGATAATTATGAGTATTCGGGAGTTGACCAAGGGAGAGAGACTGTTGAAAAGGATATTTTAGGTAATATCATTATCCGTGATGATAATGGTAATAGAAAGACTATTGAAAAGGATATCTTAGGGAATATCATCATTCGTGATGATAAAGGCAATAGAAAGACTATTGAAAAGGATATTTTGGGGAACATCATTATCCGTGATGATAGAGGCAATAGAACGACTATCGAAGAGGATATTTTAGGAAATTTCATTGTTCGTGATGATAAAGGTAATAGAAAGACTATTGAAGAAGATATTCTAGGAAATACCATTATCCGGGACGATAAGGGTAATAGAAAAACTATAGAGAAAGATATTCTGGGAAATACTATTATTCGCGATGACAAAGGTAATAGAAAGACGATTACAAAAGATATCTTTGGGAATACTATTATCGAGGATGATAAGGGGAATAGAACAACTATTAAAAAAGATATTTTTGGAAACGAAATAATTGAATATGGTAACGGTCATGGGAAAATTATTAAAAAGGATATTTTTGGAAATACAGTCATTGAGGAGTATTAAAATGTACTTTTTAAAATGATAATATATGGGATGTCATTTGAGATAGGGGTTATTCACAATATCGTGGATAGCCCCTTATTGTATGTTATAACCTGGCAATAATATTTTCGCTATAAAATCATATTATAATCGTAAAAGTGTATATATTTGCATAGTGCGGAGATAAAATATTTATTTCTAAGTTATTCAAGGATAAAGAAATGGAACACAAACAATTACTAACTGTATTTAATTCACTTCCTGTTGGAATAGGTTTCTTCACAGCCGATGGCACTCTGGTAAGATGCAATGAAAGCTTCTGCCGAATTTTTGGCGCTGACTCGCAAACGCTTCTTGGTAATAAACTCAACATAAATGAAAATTCTGTGGTTCCTGACGTGGTGAAGGAAGCAGTTCGTCGTTGTGTTCCGGTACAGATGAGTTTTTTGTATGATTTCGATAAACAGAGAACCGATAAACGCTTTTTCTCTACGCGTACCCGGACCTGCTATTTGAAATGTAATGGTAATCCTCTTTATGATAATGATGGCAAGTTTGTTAATTACATTTTTATCTTTGAAGATATTACAGAAACGGTGAAAAGTGAAGAGGTACTCCGTCAAAGTCGCCGGAAAACGGAGCTTGCTATGAAGGCAGCCAACATCATGTTTTGGGTATTTGATGCAGTGCCCAAATTATTTTATAGTGATAATGAACCGCTGAATGGATACGATCAGTCTAAGCCAGTTAGTATGGCACTATATCTGGAGACTTTGCATCCGGATGACCGTAGTCAGGTTACTGAAGTAATGGAAAGAATGAGCAATGGGGAAGATTTTTCTTTTTCTTTTGATAGCAGGGTTATGTTACCGGATAGCTCAACCTGGCAATTTTGTACGATAAGCGGTGCTCCTTATGAATTTGATTCTAATAAGAAGGTATTGAAATATGTTGGTACCCGAAAGAATAATACGGAGGTGCAGAAAAAGGAGCAGTTCTTCTATAATATATTAAATAATCTTCCGTTATCTGTTCATATCAAAGATGTAGAGAATGATTTCCGCTATGTTTTTTGCAATGAAGAGAGTAAGCTCATGTTTGGTACCAGCGAAGATAAAACTACTTATGATGTGCTGAGTGAAGAAGAAGTAGAGCGTATTCAGAAGACTGATTTAGAGGTATACAATACTGGGAACCCTTATTTCGGCATGGAACGTATTATACTGAAGGATGGACGCAGCTATGATACTATTGTTCGCAAAAGTATAATTGAAGATGATGGCAAACGCTTTCTGTTAAATACCCGCTGGGATCAGAGTTTACAAAATGAACTGAAGCGTCGTGCACAGCTGTTAACTGTCACTATGGAAGCGATGAATGCCTTCACCTGGTTTTTTGAGCCGGCTAAGAACAGGGTGAGTTTCGGTGAAGGTTTTGATAAAAATGGGAAAAAGGCATCAGAAATTAATTCGGTCGAGAAATATCTGACTCTCGTACATCCTGATGACCGACAAAAGTTTGCTGAAACTTTGCAAAAGGCGGTAGAACTAGGAAGCGGTGTATGGGATGTGGAATATCGCATTGACTTTAAAGGAGATGGCATGTATCAATGGTGGGAAACGCGTGGCCTTGTTGAAACCACAACTTTGAACGATGCTCCTTATAAGTATTTGTTCGGTATGACGCAAAATATCGATTCCTATAAGCAGACTGAATTGACCTTACTAAAGAATAAAGAAATACAGGACGCTTTGGTACGACAGAATGAACTGGTTCTTAACAATACGAATTCAGGGTTGGCCTACATCACGAAGGAATATATGGTTCAATGGGAAAATATTTCGTTATGTTCAAAAAGTCTTTCTTTTGAAGCCTACAAAAAAGGTGAACTTTGCTATAAAAGTACATATAATCGTACTTCTCCCTGTGAAAATTGTGTGATGCAACGTGCTTTTGTTTCATTACAGACGGAACAGATGAAGTTTTCGTTGGACAGTGCGCATACCGTTGAAGTGTTTGCCACTCCCGTAGTTCTTGAAGATGGATCTGTGGATGGTGTTGTAATTCGCGTGGATGATGTAACGGAGCGTGAAAAAATGATTAAGGAATTGCAGGAAGCCAAACATCAGGCAGAGCAGTCTGATAAATTGAAATCTGCGTTCCTGGCGAATATGAGTCATGAAATCCGTACTCCCTTGAATGCTATTGTAGGTTTTTCGGAGTTGATGGCTTATGCCGGAGAAGAAGAAAAGGCGGACTATATCCAGATTATTAATAGTAATAATGAGTTATTGCTAAAACTGATAAATGATATACTTGATTTATCCAAGCTGGAAGCCGGTTCGGTAGAACTGAAATACGAACCGTTCGACTTATCCGAACATTTTGAAAACATGTTTACTTCCATGAAACAGCGCCTGAAGAATCCGGATATCGTGTTAACTGAAATCAATCCTTATCACTGTTGTCGGGTAACTCTGGACCGTAATCGCGTGGCACAAATTATAACGAATTATGTCACTAATGCTATCAAATATACTTCAAAAGGTTCTATTAAAATGGGATATGCATGTAAGGATGGAGGCGTCTATTTTTATGTGAAAGATACCGGTATTGGTATAGCTGATGATAAAAAAGGAAAAGTATTCCAGCGTTTTGAGAAACTTGATGAGTTTGCCCAAGGTACCGGACTTGGACTTTCTATTTGCAAGGCAATTGCAGAAGCTATGGGAGGTAAAGTCGGCTTTGAATCGGTACACAATGAAGGATCGCTGTTTTGGGCATTTTTACCTTGTGAAGTCGATACACTTTCTATGGTAGAAGAGAAGAAAGAAGAGAATATCTCCGGAGGAGAGTTTGGTGCGAATGACGAAGTGATGGAGAAGAGTGCCGGTCGGAAAACAATTCTCATAGCTGAAGATATACAAAGTAATTATCAGCTGGTGTCTACTATCCTGAAGGATCATTATGATTTACTGCATGCGGAGAATGGGCAAAAGGCAGTGGAAATAGCGCGTAGCCAACATGTCGATTTGTTGTTGATGGATATGAAAATGCCAGTACTGGATGGATTGAAGGCTACAGCTGAAATACGTAAGTTTAATGCTAGCTTACCTATCGTCGCACTTACCGCCCATGCTTTCGATTCTGACCGGATTGCTGCAATAAAGGTCGGCTGTAATGAATATCTGGTTAAGCCGATTGAAAAAATGAAATTAATGGTGGCATTAAAGAAATATTTATAATCTTTGCATTGTGAATATCTGGAATTAGTTGAATATATCGATGAATCGCATTAAAGGTATACTTTATGCGGCGGTATCCTCCTCCACTTTTGGGCTGGCTCCGTTTTTTTCTATAACTCTGTTGTTAGCTGGTTTTTCGGCTTTCGAGGTGCTTTCTTATCGTTGGGGAGTGGCTGCTATTGTATTGACACTGTTTGGATGGTGTTCGGGATGTAATTTCCGGCTGGCAAAGAAAGATTTGTTAGTCGTTTTTTTATTAAGTTTGTTGCGGGCAACCACCTCATTCAGTTTGCTCATTGCCTATCAGAATATAGCCACGGGGGTAGCATCGACTATTCATTTTATGTATCCGTTGGCTGTATCATTGGCAATGATGTTTTTCTTTCATGAAAAGAAATCTCTTTTGGTGATGCTTGCTGTTTTAATGTCTTTGTTTGGTGCTGCTTTACTGTCATCGGGAGAGTTGGAGGCGAAAAGTGGTGATACAATAGTAGGATTGGTGGCGGCTTGTATTTCTGTCTTTTCTTACGGAGGATACATCATTGGGGTTCGAACAACACGAGCCGCTCAAATCAATTCCACTGTACTGACATGTTATGTTATGGGGATGGGAGCTGTTTTCTATCTGATAGGAGCTATGGCAACTTCCGGGCTTCATCTGGTGACAGACGGTTATATATGGCTGATTATTTTAGGACTTGCATTGCCGGCTACGGCTATTTCCAATATAACTTTGGTACGGGCAATTAAGTATGCGGGACCTACACTGACTTCTATTTTAGGTGCGATGGAACCACTGACAGCCGTTGTGATCGGTGTCTTTGTTTTTAAAGAACTGTTTACCCTGAATAGTGCTATTGGAATTCTTTTGATTTTGTTGGCTGTGGGTATGGTAGTATTTCGTAAGCAAAAATCTTAAAGAAGATATTAATAAAAGGTAACTATATACGACAATACCCTAAAATCCGTGGTAACAAAGTCCTCTCATTTTAGTTGGGTATTAACAATATTTATGAGCTTTATACGGCTTGCAAAGGTTTATACGAAGAACTCTGGGAAGATGGAGAAATTGTACATAAATTACTTCAAGGTATTTCCTAAAAAAAGGCATCCTACATAGATGCCTTTACCCTAAAATACTTTTTTCTTATTGATTACTTTCTAATTTCATTAGTAACTACAATAGTTCTATTTTTCATTATATCCGCAGTAGTATTCTTTGTAGCAGAGTTTTCATAAAAAACTTTTGTACTAAAAGAATTTGAACCTAACTGAATTTTAGGATTATATCCAGATTCAGAAATTTTGTAATTTTTTGTTTTCATATCAGTTCTCATGTTTCCATCCTTCAAAAATTCTGTTATCACTAAGATTTATTTGTGGAGCCATTCCTGGTGCTGGTATAAACGACTGTTTAACCAATTCTCCTTCGCTCAGGAATACGTCTGTATCATTATTTATAGATTCAATTAGAACTCTTCTAAATGAGTATGGATAATTATTAGCTCCATTTAATATAATAGCTGGGTTGTATGAATTTTCTAATTCTAATTCATTACTTATATCGTCATAAATAGCTTTGATAATATTATATTCGTCCATTGATGGTTTCTCAATTGGTAGTCCTAAACTTTCAGTAGCCTCTTTCCTTCGTATAGAATAATCATGGCTGCCAGATTCACTACATAGAAACTTAATAATAGCATCCTCTTTATCTTGTTTTAGATTTTGCCACTTCATTAACTTTCTTGCTAACATTTGTATCTGACTTTTAGATTTATAGACTTGACCTAATGTTAAAGGATGAATTTTGTCTGATAGATTAAGTAATATATCAGTCATATTCCTTTGATTAGTAATTCCAAAATCCTTTTTAGCCATTTCAATGTAAGCATTAACATATTCTACGCTTACAGGAACTTTCGCATTCGGGTCAGCGACACCAGGTATAGCTGGATTTAATGGGCCATTAACGCTGGGATCAATTGGCCCCAGCATAGCTTGTTTTGTCATTACAATATTATCTGCTCCCAAGCAAATCAGTGTGCCTGAGCTAAAGCAATTGGAAGGGATAATGACTTCCATTTCATCACAGAAACTACGAATCAGATTTACTAAACTCCATGCGGTCAAAGTGTTTCCGCCATTTGTGTAAAGGTATAACGAAATTTTCTTCGTATCTCCAATTTTATCTAAATGCTCAGAAAATTTCGGTAATACATCATTAGCTATTTGGGTTTCAAGACCTTGTCTGGTTCCCGTTATATAAACTAATAGTTTAGAATTTCGCTTCTCCTCTAATTGCTTATATAAATCCAATCTATCAATTCGCATATAAACTAATTATTTTTCATGCAAACTTAAAAAAACATTTTAATTTGAAGAAATAGAACGGAATAAAAGTAAAGAATATTGTTCTATAACATAGATTTTTATATTTTGATAACAAGTAAATCAAATTCCATCGTTTCCAAATCACCTTCCAACGTAGTAGCATATCCGCTCTGAAGCGTGACATTCTCCGTGGTTTTAGACCTGTCATTGTAGTTTACTTGCAGGTTTACGGTCATACCACCATCGGGAGTGAAAGTATAAAACTCCGCCACTTTCCCTGAATTGTTTAGTAGAAAGACCGTCTTGGGAATATAGGTTTCATCTGTACTAATAGCAGTTCCAGAATTAACGTCAAAGACATACTTTATTGGAGTGGTTTCCGAAACCGAGAATAGACCAGAGCCAGTTTGAACCACGTTATCTAATTTCAAAACGGCTTGCGCCACGGCTGGTTTCATTTCTATGTTATGCGTAGTGGCTTCTGAATTGAACTCTAATTTGCCATAGAAAGCAAGATTTGGTTTAGTGCTCATCTTTATCTTTTTCAGTCCTTCGCTTATATCGTAACCATACGAACCATTATCAAACCAGAGCAAGCATGTATATTGTTTGCCTTTGTCTAAATCAGCACCGATATAAAAAGAACGTTCCGATGCAGCAGACAGAGTTTTCTTACAATCAACTTTCTTTCCGTCTTGGTCATAAAATTCCGCTTCGCATCGTGTACCAACAGGCAATTTGAAATTTTCGCTGACGTTTGCCGTAATCAAGATATGTTGTACTTCCGTTTTATCTTCGGGAGCATCATCCTTGTTATCTTCTCCATTTATGGGATTATCTTCTTTACCGCATGATATGAATAATGAAGCAAGGATAACCAATAGATAAATCAACTTTTTCATGTTTAACGTATTATCATAAATCCTCTATATTCAATAGTTTCTAATAATAAATCACAAAGATACATGAAATCTCACTATCTTTGCAAAGTCCTTCGGGACAAAGTTTTGAAAATATTAAGGAAGTGCCTTATACTCGTTGAAATCGCCAAATTGAAACAGTAGTATATACAAGGCACAGAGGACGGCTCATATATGGTGGGCTGCTCATTCTGTGCGTATATACAGGTGTTTGGCGATACCTAACGAGTATGCATGGATGGCAGCCCACTTCTGTTATCTAACATTGTTACTTTCTCTCAGAGGTTGCCTACAGAGTTACTCGTTAAAAATCGCCATTATGAGAAGAAATCTTTTATCACTAATCGTCATTTTCCTATTCTCTTTTGCGATAGGAACAACTACTGCCCAGACGACAAGAAAGCAACAATCATTTGTCACGAGTTCTATGGCAAAGAAAATTAGTTATTCTTGCCAATACAACGAACGTATGCAATGGTTATTTGCAAATGCTAATAACATCAATTTTAGCCATGAAGCAGATAGAATACTCCGAACACTGGATAAACATTTGGATTATGCCGAAAAATATCTGATAGTGTTATATTACAACTATGGTATGAGAATGGGATATTTTGCCTTAAAAGACATGGGTTTTACTATTCAAGAAACGGAAAAAGTAGAAGCAGTATGGAAGGAAGAAGAAGCAAAGCAACAAGCTATTGCCGAAAAGGAAAAGCAAGAGAAGGAACAAGCATTATTAAAACGCATCGAAGCGGACGATATATTTACAAAAGACCGACTCACGACTTTGCCTGATATTGAGATTGACATATACAATCTGGCTACATCTACCGTTTTCAATGATAAAGATGAACTAATGAATTACGATTACAATTGTATAATCAATAAGGAAGGTAAACTGTATTTGATGAATGCTTCCGACACTCTAAATTATTCAGCAATACAGAAATTTATTTATCATTATATCTCTGACAACAATATTGACTTTGTCGGCTATAAATCTGGGTATATTGAAATAAACGGTACGGATATTCCTGTTAATAGTTATATCACCATACAGTTCCGAGAACAACGATATAAGCATAGAGGATATTTAGAACTGACAATCAAAAAGAATAAGAAAACCAGTAGATGGGAATTTGTAGAAGATTTGCCTACTAAGTTACAAAGCTGGGCAAAGGAAGATGCTCAAAAAATGCAATATGATTTAGAAGCTGCTATTTATAATTGTACGGAGCTCAATGACCTTAAAGGAAAAATACAATTGAAGATGGATGTATATAGGCGAGTATTAAAGTCTAACATTTCTAATGAAACGGAACTATCCTATTACTTTGATATGAAGTATTTGAAAAGAAGCGTTTGGGAAGTAGAATATGTACCGTTGAGATATAGCTTATCTTTCTAATGACCTTTATAGATTATTAACAACGCATTGATTATCCAGCATTTCATTTGGAAATAGAAGAAATGGGAACGTCCTCACGGATAGCTCCCATTTTTAGTTTCCATAAGTCCTTCGTATCTTTGCGACGCTTACCACGGCAATCGTAAATTAAATTGGAGGTCAAACCATTAAAACAAAGAATTTAGTCCAATTTAATAAGATAAAATTTATGAAAACAAAGCCTTTGAATGGAAGAAAGTATGATGAAAAACCAGTCGATTTATTTAGATGCGGAAATTACATTGTAGCAAAAATCAAACGCATCTATAAACCTTGATGGTTTTGTCAACTTTCGCTTTCTCTATAACTGGGAATATATAGAATGGGCAGAAGTTATTTCTTGCCTTTTTCTCTTTTGAATTTTTCTACTGTTATCCCTTTCAAAACGTCTTTCTCTAATTGTGATATTTTTGCTTTGAAACAATATCTTATCAGAGATTTTACGTCATATTCCTCTTCAGTAAACATATGACGGACTTCTTCTGGGGTAGATATTTGTCTAATGTCCAAACAATCTAATGTACGTGTTTTGCGTACATATGTTTCATTCTCTCTAACTCCAGGAATTTCATCAACTACCTTTAATTGGTTCTCACGATATGCCTCAATTTCGGGAGAAGCCTCAAAACGTGGCTTGATTATTTGATTTTCTATCTTCATAATAAAACGTATTTTTCTCTTTTTATACCTGAAACGAGACAAAAACTTCTTCCCAAAGTTCTTTATTGAGAACGATATAAAGAATGAAATAATGGAACAAGAACTTGTATTGAAAATTGCTAATGAAATCAATCGTCAAATCAGATGCGGTGTAACAATGTCCATTCAGATGTCATGGGGTATATCCAAACGGATAGCCACGTTGTATAACGATAGAGTAACGCTTGCTTTAAAGGTCAGTGGCTTATTACATGAAGGATGGGTGTACATCAGTTTAGACGAAGGACGTGATTGTTACATCGTAACCTTACTTTCTAACGACAAAAGGAAAGTGAAGACTATTCGTGATGAAGTTTATTGTGAAGAATTGGGGAGCGCCATAGATAATCTTGTAGAGCGGAAAGAGGAATGGACGGATGACGAATATGAGAAACTTGCTATGGCTGATAGTGAATATAAATTAAACCGAGATAAAGAAATATGATATAGCTGTTTCCCAGCTATAAAGAAATTGACATTATGGGATGATAATTTGTACTCAATGAGGAGCCGTACACCTCTTTAAACGTAGCCAAGTTCTAATAGCCTTCAAGGTAGAGAAGCTATATTTATAAGAAATAAAACAATAAACGAAAAAAAATATGGACTGGTTAGAACAAACTCAAAATCATCGAAAGGTTCAGACTCAAAAAATAGCTGAATCTCTTGGATATTTTCAAAAAGCAGAAGATGATGTCACCGAAGAGGAAAGCGATGGAACGGACAATTCAAAAAGTAGTTCTTATGCTGGTAAATCTGATATGTTTAAGATGTGAATGTTAGGATTGCGTAAATTCAACGAACAAGACCATAAAGTGTACATTGGGGTTGAAGACGTAGAAAACTCTTATATCTCTAATCATGAAAATGGGGACATACTTATTTGTAAAATCAAGGACGGTTATCTGGTTAGCATGTTCCCTGTCGATATTAAGAATAAAGAAGGAGAAGAAAAAGAAGCCTCTGATTTATCATCAGCTATTGACATTGCTTTATTATTCAAAGATGATTTAGATAATGAAGAAGAGCCTGAACAGATTATGTATAAACAAGAATAAAAAAACAAGAAAGTCATGGATAAACAAATTTTTCAAGACGATTTGCAGACGGCTAACAAAATAGAATCAGCACGTCAAGCAAGGGAAAGACAAATCAATAAGGGAATTATGTCAGCCCCATTACCATCTATGAGTTCTGATATAGAAAAGGCTGTAAATTCACAGTCTCTGTCTGAGGATGTAAATGGCGGCAGTACAGACATATTGTTTCCAGAGGTAGAGGAATACAAGAATCAATTGAGTTCAAACAATGTTACTGTATCGTGGATTGATTTGCAATTAAGAAATTTACAGAAACAAATGATTTACGCTCCTAATGATGCCGTCATGCTCCAAATGAAGAACGTTCTTCTTGATAAAAAGGAAGAACTCATAAGCGGAGAGAAAACGACATTAGAGGGCATACGCAGCGCAAAGAAAGGTAAAAGCATACTCTTATCGCCAGATGATATTATCAATGGCAGTAAGGCACGAGATAAAGCTGTAGCATCAATCATCGAGAAACTAAAAGAAGAGTTCGGAGATATACGTTCAGATTTGAAAGATGGAGTGCATCGTGATGGCGGTATTCTTTTTTACAAAGATGCAAATATTGTATGGGATAATAGACATTCGGAGGACGTTCCATTATTAGTCAATATTCCTTCTTCTTTCTACAGCAAATATATACAGGCAATCAAAGAACGGACGGTTCAACTTGCTAAACAATATGGTATGTACGCTCTATTTGGACAACGCAACGTAGATGCTATTATCTGGATAAGCACGCAAGCCTATTATGATGAAGATGGTAATTGGCATGATGTAAGAGCTGAACAATCAATCAAAAAGAATAAGTGACATGGCTACAACAAAGAATTTAGGGCAAGTGGCGGGAGTACATATTGGCAGTGCTCCTCCAGAAAATACTGTATTAATTTGGTATGATAATACTCCGAGCCAAAATTGCCATAAGGTATATGATGCTGCAAAAAAAACATGGGTTATTCTTGACCAAAAGATTATATCATATATAACTTATTCCGAGTTGGTAAATATAGCAAAGAACGTAGGTTTGTCCGTAGGTAAATTTTATCAAATAACAGATAAATCAAACGCTTTAGCGATTGCCATAACAACAACTAAGGTTCAATATGATGATGCTCTTGGTAATATTCTCATAGATGATTTAGGAACGAATATTCAATATCACGTAACTTCTTCAAACCTACAAATAGACGATATTTCGGGAGTATTTGATGAAAATAATAAGAAACTGGTATTCCAGTTCAACGAGGTAGTGCCTGATATGACGGCTGATGATTACGTGCTTGGTAAGATTCAACGAAACAATGCTTGGAGCCTTGCTAAGTATAAGTTATCTTCTTTTTTGTCAAAAGTCACAGGTAATTCAATTAGTTGGAATGGCGGCTTCTATTTTAATTTTTCGGCTGCTATAAAAGGCATCTTGGATAAGAAGGGAGGAGTTGTTGCAAAGGACACCTACGATACAGATATGAATCAAATAAATACTTCTATCCAGAATGTAGGAAAAGAGAATCAAAACATTATTAAAAACGCAAATACGGCTATTAATGAGGCAGCATCTGATACGGCTGTATATAATAAAACTTTACCTTCGGATTTGGAGACAGGAGGTGAAGCAATAGATGCAGCAAAAGGAGATAGGTTGATTACAATCTTATCGAAGTTTCAACGATATATCAACAAGTTTAAGTACGCAACTGGTATTAAGATAAGCTCAAATTTTAAAGAAGCTACTGACCCAGAATACATAAACAACAATGATACCGTTGATTCTGCTTTTTCAAAAGTGCAATATTGGTTGAAAAATATATATGGTACACTGTCTTTATCAAAAGACTTCCAACCAGAAACTGACCCTTCATACGGAACTCCAATTCCAGAATGCGCTCCTAATGACCCGATAGAAACTGCTATTGCTAAGTTGCAAGGAGTTTTGAACGACATTGGCACCATTACGGATGGAAATATAAAATCTAAACAAAAAGCATACAATTCCAGCGGAGAGGAAAGAGGCAGTAAGATGGAAATTGATATGCGTTCGGGTGCTATTAAGATACTTGGAGACCGATATCAAGGTGCAGGTAATAGTGCTGATGTGACATTACAATCAGGGTCATCGAGCAATCTTTATATCTATGATTCGGTGAACTCTAAAAGTGCTCATTTAGGAGTGGACGGATTGTATGCCAATGGAGGCGGTCAAACAAATGGTTATCCTTACAATGGACACTCAACTGCTAATCTATTCATAACAGGCAGTTGGGGTGATGCTACTCTTCCTAATATAATGGACGATTGGTATGCGGGATTATATGCTTGGGCAAACAATAGTTATTCAGGTTCATACCCTAAGTGGGCTTATGGAGCTTACATTGAAAGACTTTGCGCCGCAGGCTTTATTTTGAGGACTTCCCAATTGAGTGATTCTGATTCGGGGACAACTCTTGGAAGTCTTGGTTGCTATTATAGTTGCTATAATACGAGTGGTAATATAACTCTTAATCTTCCTGCTAAGCCTCAAAAAGGGCAATGTCTTTGGATACGTCAGGTGAACGCTAATGGTATCGTTTTGAATGGTAACGGAAAAGAAATTGTTAGAAATGAAAATACTACAGGAGGTTCTTCAAGCGTTACCGTGTCAGACAGAGGAGCTTTGTATTTTCTTTTATTTGACGGTCAATATTGGATGATGAACAAACAAAATCAGTAAAGATTATGATACAAAAAGTTAAGATATTAAGCAAATACTCCATAGACGCAATTGACTATGATGTTGAGAAGAAAAAAGCCGAATCAACGATGAAAGACAGAGTTGAAAGTTTAGGTACTACTTTGGAAGAAGTAAAGAGAATAAACAGCAAAAAGAAGAAAACGGAAGAAGATGTGAAACTTTTGAATGCTGTGGTAGCTATTGAGAAGGAGTATTCAGATACTATTTCTCAAATAGAAGAATACAAAGAATTGGTTACTTCATCTGTTCCTGAATATACGGAGCTTGACCAAGCAGTACCTTATTACGAGGAAGATAACGGAAAGGTGAACATGCTTTGGGAAATAAGAAAAAATGAACCAACAAGAGTGTCTCAAAAAATAAATTCTTTGAAAAAAGATTTATCCGATGGCGACTATAAAATTGCAAAATGCTATGAGGCAAGTTTATTGAATCAAGAAATGCCTTATGATATTCAAACTTTATATAACGAACGCCAAGCAAAACGTGATGAGATAAATCGTTTGGAATCATTACTTCCCAGTGATGATGGAATATTGAAGGCAGGTCTGTCATCTTAAAAAACTAAAAAAGGAAATAATACAAAAGAGCGGTTATTCATTCAATAGTCGCTCTTTCTTTTGTACTTCACTTTCGGCAGTTATAAAGGATACAAAATATTCAATAAACAAATATGTATAACTTATGGCAGGATATGATGATACCTATAAGATGATTGTCAGTACGCTTATGGGGCGTCCAAATGGGACGGAAATTCAACCCGAAAACCACCAAGCGTATGCTCTGAATATGTTAAACTATATTCGGAGTTTAGAATTGGTTGCTAATGGGCCACTAATCGGAGTAGCTCAACCTGATACGCAACCAGTACAGCCTGATAATAGTCGTGCGGCATATATTGCTGGCGTGGCTCAAAATCGTACCGTTACATTCCAAAACTTCTATGACTATGAGGGAAATCCTATTTCCATAACCACGGGAGAGATGGAAGCCTATTTTGCAGTATTCGTTTGGAATGGTCAATACTGGACGGCAACATCCGTTCCGACTAACATCATAAGCCAAGCGGAAAATGCCACGTTCTATTATCGGTATAACATACGCAAGACTTACACTAGCATAGCAAACATGAATGCTGACAAAACTAATCCTATTGGTACTGATGGTACGAGAATCAATATTGGCGATTTAGTTTCGGTTGTAAATCCTACGAACGGAGATGAGAATGGAATTTATAGCTATGAAGGTTCAGAAGAAGGTTGGCAATTCCAAGGGGGGATAAATGTAGCCATAAAACAAGAGACAGGACAGAGTGCAAATGATGTCATGTCCCAAAAGGCTGTAACGGATGAATTGAATGCTCTAAGGACAGAATTTCAAAACAATTTATCCTCCGCTATCGACGCAGAAGAGGAAGCAAGAAATCAAGCTATAACTAATGCTATCAATACAGAAATCGACAATAGGAATGATGCTATTGAAGCTACGGAAAATGAAATCCGAAGCGATATGAATGCTGCTGACCAGCAATTATCTGACGCTATATCAGGACTTCAAACCAGAGTAGAAACAGCCGAAACAAAGATTGATGAAAATGAAACAGCGGTTGAAACAGCTCAATTAACAGCAGATGAAGCAAAGGAAATAGCTGATTTGTCTTTGCAAGGAGCCACGGAACGGTTTGATGAAATAACAGCAGATGCCGATATTCTATCTCAATCATATAGTGGCACTGATGGGGTAATTGTATATGTAAGGGCAAAGAATAAATTTGCTTATAAGGTAATTCTTACAGAATTTAATGCCTTGTTTTATGCGAATTGGTCAACCGCTGACTTATTTATGAATTCGTCACGTACAGAACCATTAAAGAATAAAATCTATATTTTAGACAAATATCTGTATGTATTTGACGACAGTGGTATTTTTGTAAAGGTTGATGATTGGGAAACTGCAATTTCAGTTCTTACCACTAAGACGGATGCTATATTGGAATGTTCTGGTATATTAGAAAGCGGAGAGACGACAGATGTAGATGGGCTATATTTACAAGAGGATGCTAAAGGTAAGATAAGAACACTCACGTTAGTAAAAAATGGCGTAGCAAGCACGGTAACACCCGAAATAGGTAAGTTTTACCTATACAATGAACTCTATTACGGATATTCAGGAAAAGAATTATCCTTAATTGGTGGCGGTTCGGGAAGTGGTTCTGGTTCAGGCTTCTTTAATGTTACAAAAGAGGTTCCATTGACAGAAGGCTTCTACACTTTATCAACGGCTGTCGAAGCATTGAGAAATGCTGATATTGATGATGAAGAAAAATCAGGAATGATTATCACCTTTGAAGTCTCTGACGGCAATTGGGAAGATTATCGTTTTGAAGGAACGGATATAAGTGCATTTTATGACGTGCCTGCTTGGAAGACTTATGGTGGTAAAGGAGCGATAAAACAAATAACTGTTTCAAGAGGAGCTTCTACAAATGTGCTAACTCCAGATGAAAGTGGAAACGTAAATCTTGATATTCCTGTCGTAGAGGTTGATGAGACAATAGATGAGAACTCTACCAATCCAGTTGAAAATAAGGCAGTAGCAGCAGAATTTAAGGGTATTTCTGGTAAATACGGAGCTGCTTTACGTCTCAACACCATAGGAGAAGGAGATGAGAAAGCATATTCTCTTTCCCTACTCACGGAGAGTGGGGATGAATTAAGTACTTCTGAAACATTTACTGGTGGGGGTGGTGGTTCAGTCGTAACTACTAAAATCGTTCTTACACGTCTCACCCCTAATCCTACCGTTAAAAATGGTGATACCGTTGAACTAAGTTATTCGTATGACCAAATAGATACCACCACTGGAGAGTCAACAGGAAATTCAGCAAAAGTTACGGTAACTATTGTCCGTGGCGCAACGTCATCTTCCTTCGAGCAAACAATACCAGCAGGAAGTACGCAAAAGATTGATGTAACAAAATACATTGACGTTGGAACAAACAATGTACGTGTTCGTGCGGAAGTAGGTGAAGGAGAAGAAAAACAAGTTTCAAGTATATCATGGACTGTTAGTGTAGTACAATTAACACTTACGAGTTCATTCAATATTGCTACTACAATCAATAAGGGAGATAAAGTCAACGTACCTTATGCTCTGACTGGTAGTGGAACCAAAACCTTGCGTTGTTATATAGATGGCGTTGATTACGAAGACAGGAGTATCACAACCAGTACATCTAATGGCTCATTCAACATAGATACCGCTTTAATGTCGCATGGTGCACATTCTGTACAGATGGTTGCCGAATTAGAACTGGCTGATGGAAGTATCATAAAAAGTAACAGTATATATTTTGATATTGCTGTTCGTGAATCAGGTAACACCACTCCTATTATCGCAACTCGTTTTGATTATCAAGATGGAACTATCATATCGGGAGGTAACAGACCATACATCCCTGTTAAGCAATACGATAATTATACACTGACTTATGCAGCTTACAATCCCAAAGAGACTCCAACAACAGTAGAGATATATGAAGCAGGAACGCTTATATCATCAGCAAAGGTTTCATTTATAACCACGAAGTTATCTTTGCGTGCTATGAACTATGGGGTTGAGAGTTGCAAGTTCGTTTGCGGTACAACCCAGTATTTGTTTAATCTGAACGTAACAAAATCTGATTTGAATATTGTAGAGCCTACGGATGGCATGCAACTCAAATTAACGGCACAAGGACGTAGTAATGATGACACGAATAGGGAGGAATGGACGTATGAAAATGTCACTACTGAATTTAGTGGTTTTAATTGGGGTGGAGACGGATGGATTAACAATGCTTTAAGGCATACAGGTGATGCCCGAAGTATAGTTAAGTATAAACCTTTAGAACAACCTTTACAAAATGCTAATAATGCCTTTACGTTCTTGATTAAATATAAGGCTTCGGAAGTAACGGATGATAGCTCACCAATTATCAAATGTTTGGATGAAAACGGTACAGGCTTCATTATAACTCCTACTGAAGCAAGAATGGTAACAAGGGGCAATAGCCAACTTGCCATGAAAATGGCTGCTGAAAATATTTATGAAGTAGGGTTCGTTTCTTTTCCAATTGCTACGGATGGCTCTTCTGATTATGAGAAAGAGAATACGGAAATGGTTTACTTGTACATCAATGGCATTATGTCTGGAGCTGTTCAGCGTGGTACTTCCGACAGTATTTATCAAACCGTTCCTTCTTATATCAATATGGGAGCAGATGGAGCGACTTTAGATGTATATCTGATGCGTGGTTACAATACCTTTCTTACCGATGACCAAATGTTATCGTGCTTTATTCTTGACCAGAATACAGCTGATGAGTTGCTTGACAAATATAACTCAGATGATATTTTGGATGATAATGGTAATGTCAGCGTTGACAATGTACCGCAAGGAATGAGGGTTGTTATCATCACAGGTAAACAGGCTAATGGAGTACCAACCGTATTGCAAGCAGCGGTAACCAATAACAAGAAAACCAAATTCAACGTGGATGAAATTCTAACCTTCGTTAAGGGGGGTGATGTTAATCAGAATTTCAGACTGATTGGCGGATGTATTTCTTTACAAGGAACTTCATCATTAGCCTATCCCATAAAAAACTATCGAATATATTTGTACAATGCGGCAAAGGTAAACGGTCAGTTGTATTTAGGATGTAATGAACAAGGCGTAGGAGGTACTTTACAAGAAACTGTATTATTTTCATTTCGTCTTGCTTCTACAAATCAATATGCTGCCGCACCTGTAAATTGTTGGTGTACAAAAGCAGACTATGCTGAAAGCTCAAGCTCACATAATACAGGCATGGCTCGCATAGTACAAGATACTCTAACGGGTATTGGTGAGCTTGTTCCTCCTCAAAAATATGTAGATAGAGCGCAATATCAATATGATGTTCGTACTACGGTTGATGGTGAACCTTGCTTATTCTTTTATCGGGGAACGATTGATGAAACTCCTCAATTTTTAGGAAAGTATAATTGGAACAATGACAAAAGTACGGAAGCGGTATTTGGTTTTTTGGATATTCCTGGATATCATGACCAAGACTGGGTAACGGAAAAGTTTGATGGCAAAAATCCTACCGAGTGTTGGGAGTTTCTAAATAATGACTATCCAATGGGGATGTTTCTTGATGATGATTTTGATACTAAGGGCGATGATGGCGTACCAAATTGGATGAAAGTATTTGAAGCACGTTTCCCTGACGATGATGACATCAATGCGGAATATGAGGCAGGAACCAAGAAGCCTACTTATCTTGAAGCAGTGGTCAAATGGGTTAAAAGCACCGACACTACCGCCGATGGATTATCAGAAGCCGAGAAGACAGCAAGAGCACAAAAGTTTCGTAATGAATTAGCAAACTACTTTGATGTTAAATATCTGTGCGACTATTATGAGTTTACGGATATGTTTGCTTGCGTCGATCAACGTGTAAAAAATATGATGATGGCATTTTGGTACAGTCCAGATGTAGACAAGATGCTTGCTTACATGATATTCTACGACAACGACACTATACTTGGTTTGCGTAATGACGGACGTTTAAAATACAATTGGGATGTAAATGAGAATACTGTAGATACAGAGCTTTCAACCTCAGATAAAACGGTATATGCCTTTGCTGGTCATGATTCCGTTCTTTGGAAGAACTTGAGAGAACAATTTCCAAATGAATTAAAGGCGGCATATGTCAGATTGCGTAGTAAACTCACCAATGACAACATCTTCCAAATGTTTGACGAAGAGCAAAGTGATAAGTTTTGCGAACGTATTTACAATTTGGACGCTTTGAATAAATACGTTGATCCGAAAACTCTTGGCGTGGAGGTTAATCAGGATGGTCAAATAGTGAATGTTAAGTATTCTTATTTGGAAGCGATGCAAGGTAGTAGGACGGCTCACCGACACTGGTTTGTAATCAACCGTATGGGACTGTTCGATGCTTGGGGAAGCACGGGACAATATACCGCCACGGATATATCATTTAAGGGAAACTCTGCTTCAGGAGCCACGGTAAGAGCTGTAGCTGCCCGTGAATTCTATTTCGAGTTCAGACGAGAAGGAGAAACCATGACGCATGATAAGGTTATAAAAGACCAGGTTTGGAGTTACACGTATAATCAAGTTGCTAATATTGGTACTATATTCCATTTGTTCGGAGGTACTTGGATGAAGAAACTTGATTTATCTGATTGGGGTGGTTTTACCGATATAAACATTCCAGTACTTCCTATTTTGGAAGAATTAATATTGGGTAATAGCAATAAATCATATTCTCTGACTGAATTAGTCATTGGTACAAAATTGCCAATGTTACAAAAATTGGATATTGTGAATTATACCAACCTTCCATCTATTGATTTATCGGGTTGTACAAGACTTGAAAATGTGAATGCCGCTGGATGTACAACATTATCAACGATGACATTTGCGCAAGGTGCTCCTCTAAGTTCTTTACACTTGCCTGTTAATTACCAGACGTTGACCTTGCGTTCTTTACCTCAAATCACACGTTCAGGAATAACGTTTGACAATATTCGTTCCGTAACAGGATTATGGGTAGAAAATTGCTCACAATTAAACGGCTTTGATTTATTCAAAGAAATGTTTGCTTTGAGTAATAGAGCTATAAAGTATATCCGCTTAACAGACGTTAATTTAGAAGGAGATGGAAGTGATTTGGAATCTTGGTACAATGCAGGACTTGGAGGTATTGATGCACAAGGAAATATTGTAAATAACAAGTGTAAAATCGGAGGATATTATCAATTGACTTCCTATTTGGATGATGCTACGTTTGATAAGTATGTAGAACGCTTCGATGAATTAAACATTCGTCAACCGCAATATACGATAATAAGTTGCGATGATACTGTTTCTGATGACGCTAATTATACCAATCATGACAATAAAACAGGTTATGAATATAGCAATGCATATTCGCCAAGTGGTCATGTAAGCAAAATACTAAGCAAACGTTATGGGTGCCTTGGTAAACAAGCGACAAAAGGCACTATGACCATATGTAAGTTAAACGACAAAGATTTCAATTATTATGCTGATGGAGCAACGGTTGGAAGCTCAACGCCTGCCAAGTTGGATAGTACTGAAGGAGATGCTTTCATATTTGAACCTGAATATTGGTATAAAGGGGTAAATGATATTTTAGGAGCATTCTCCGATGGAGTTAGCAAAAAATATTCATGTTACAGCAGCAATGACGATATGCCTGATATTCCTTCCGTGGACATCATGACGATGGAAGATATAAAGAACTTGAATGCTTATAATAAGGGATATAAGATATTGACTGGTAAATCGACAGTGATAGAAGCTACTTCGCAAGACAGCAATTACAGCATTTGCAAAATAGACGTTAGCCAGTATAAATATGTACGTTTCCCTACCGTTCTTGGAACAAGTCTCGTTGGTTCTGTAGTTGCTGATGCAAATGATAATGTTATAAGGGATATTCTAATGGGAACACTGGATTCTAAGTTCGTGAATGGAATGTATGTAATCCTATCTGTACCAGAAAATGCTAAGACACTTTATTTCTCTATACATAACAATGCAGAATTTGATTACGTAGTGCTATCCAATTCATCTAAGGTAGAGGATATGGAGCCTGATTGGGTTAAGCACGAGAAATGCTTGGTAGGCATGTTTGAGGCAATAAATATAGGGAGTAAACTATATTCCGCTGCTTACGGTGTATCTGGTGTTAATAATCTTACTCAACCAGACTTTTATTCATACGCCATAGCCAGAAATCTACAATTAGTGGATTGGGAAATGCACAAAGATGTCGCAAATTTATTCTTTGCAAAGTATGGTAGAAGGGATTCACAAGACCAATGCGGTTATGGACAAAATACGAATCAACGAATAGTGGGTTCAAGCGCATTCTTGGGTATGACAGATACCATAAATCAAAATCACGCCACGGAATACGCTTGGTATTATAATGAAGGAGAGTTGGTAATAATACCTTGTACACGAAGTTTAGGATATGAAAACTGGTGGGGAAACCTTGCTGAGTGGATGTCCAAAGTAGGTTTACCAAATACGTCTGAAGGTCAGTACAAGTACGCTATTACTATGCCTGACGGTACTATAAGAAAAGTTTTGAGCAGCACGGCTTCAGGTAACTATGTCAAGTCCGTTTATCATCAGAAATTCATGGACGTGATAAATGTTAGCAATAGTAACGGAAGTAGCACGACTTTCTATGCAGACCAGCAATATATCAGTAATGCGGCTAACAGAGTGGTGTATCGGTCGTACAACTATGCGAATGCTAATGGCGGTGTCTCGTATGCGAATGCGTATTACGATTCATCGTATGCGAACACGAGTATTGGTTGTCGGCTCGCCTTCCGTGGCGCAATCGTTGTTGCGACAAGCGTATCTTCGTTTAAGGCGTTACCAACCGAATATAACGTATAGCGAAAAGCGGATGGCGTGTGAGTTGTTGGCATTTATGACAACTAACACGTCACGGCTTTCAATTTTTACAAGTATAAATAACACAAAGGCGGATTTTCCCAAAGCACTGGTGGGTGTATCGGTCGAACAACAATGCGAATGCTAATGGCGGTGTCTCGTATGCGAATGCGAATAACGATTCATCGAATGCGAACACGAATATTGGTTGTCGGCTCGCAAACAATTTAATTATAACGCAAGTAAAAAGAATTTGGGCGTACAACGACGAGGACGTGTCCTCAACGTAGAGCTCAGGGAAATGAACCTCACTAACAGCAAATCTATTGGGATTTGGAAAAGTGGAACATAAAGCGTTGGGTAGAGTTTGGTAGGGCATATTCAGATATGCAGCCGAAGAAGTCAGACCCAGGAAATTGAAGGAAAATGAAACGTGAAAGAGATATAATAAGAGAAATTATTGAACCTCATAATTTGTACAACTCTATATCCGTTGTTTTGCATGGTAAGAAGCGCAAAAAGACTCGTATAGGTCGTTGGATTATGAAGAATCAAGAACTTGTTGTAGATATTCTTTCAAGACAAATACAAGATGGTACTTTCCGAATATCAGGTTATAAAGAACGGATAGTGACAGATGGACCAAAGGATAGAAGGGTTCAAGCGATACCAATAATAGAAAGAATAGGAATAAACGCAGTAATGAGCGTTGTTGAGCAAAGAGTATTCCGTAAATACATACGCACTACTTCCGCTTCTATTAAGAATAGAGGAACTCATGACCTTCTTAATTACATTCGCAGAGACATACGTCAATACCCAGAGGAGATGAGATATGTCTATAAGTTTGATATTACGAAGTTCTATGAAAGTATATGGCAAGACTTCATGATGTATTGTTTACGCAGAATGTTCAAAGATAGAATTTTGCTTACTATTCTTGAGCGTTTTGTTCGTATGATGCCCGAAGGTTTAAGTATTGGACTGCGTTCTTCTCAGGGGTTTGGGAATATGCTTCTTTCGATGTTTCTTGACCATTATTTGAAAGATGAAAAAGGGTTAAAGCATTTTTATCGGTATTGCGATGATGGCACCTCACATGCAAGAACAAAGAAAGAATGTTGGATAATACGCAACTATGTTCATCAGCAAGTAGAGCTTATGCATTTGAAAGTAAAATCGAATGAACGTGTATTTCCTATTTCCGAAGGTATAGACTTTTTAGGATATGTAATATATCCTACGCATACCAGATTGCGTAAACGAAATAAAAAGAATTTTGCGAGGAAAATACATCGAGTAAAAAGTATAAAAAGGAAACGTGAACTTATAGCATCATTCTATGGGCTTTGTAAGCACGCAGATTGTCGAAACTTATTTTATAGATTAACTGGTATAAGAATGAAAGATTTTAAGGATTTAGGCATAAAACCAAAGTATGCTGACGGAAAGAAGCGTTTCAAAGGCAATCAAGTATCTATCCGTGATTTGGTAAATACTCCTATTGTTGTATTGGATTTTGAGACAGGCGTCATTCCTAAATTTGAGAAAGAGGAATATGATAGCAAAGTCACAAAAGCAAGGAATGAATATGAACGATTGAAAAATAAATACCATGATAACATTCCAGAAGATATTGACTTCATCAATCCTGATGAAATTCCTCAGCCCGAAGGTCGGTATGTCGTGCGTATTCTACATGAAAAAGAAGAAAAGAAGTTTTTCACGGCTTCAAAAGATATATGGTCAGTATTAGACCAAATTAAAGAGCAGGGAGAATTGCCATTCCGAACAGTTATAAAAGCGGAAAGATACGGTAACGGAGGAACTAAATACATATTCACATGAAAAGAGTAGATGGAAGTATTGAGGTTTCATTGCTGGAATGCGTGAATCCTAAAAAGAATAAATGGCGGGTACGTTGGGATATTCAGAATACGGAAGAAGATTCAAACAGTGCCACGTACATGGAAGAAGAGTTTGATCACCAGCCTACGATTGATGAGATAAAATCGTTGATTATTGGATGGTACAATTCGCAAATAGATAAAGACATTTTATCTGGTATGGTTTATAATGGAGTTCAAGTATGGCTCTCAAGCGAAAATCAATTCAACTATAAAGCTGCCTACGATTTAGCTATTCAAACTAATGGGAAATCATTACCAGTTGTCTTTAAGTTTGGTACGGAAGATGAGCCTGTATACAAACAATTCAATACCCTAAATGAACTTACAAACTTTTATAGCCAAACAATGACATACGTACAGAATACTTTGGCTAAGGGATGGCAAGTGAAAGACAGTATAGATTTTAGCAAATACAGAATATGAAAAAGATTTGGAATTGGATAAAGGCTTCTAACCGCTGGAAGCATTTTGCTGGAGGCGTTATCATTGGCGTAGGAGCGGATTCAAATTATTGTGCTGCTTATGCTGGCGTAGGCGTTGCTTCTGCTCTTGAATTGAAAGATAAACTTTGGGGTGATAAATGGGATTGGATAGACTTTGCCCTAACGGTATCAGGTGTCGTAGTTGGACGTTTAATTAGAATTGCCTTATGAACTCTTCTTTTGTGATTATTTTGTTATCTTTTGCTATATTGATAGCATACGTAGTGTATTCATTGGTAACGTTGAAAGTTATACCAGAAAGTTTATCTGAAACTTACTACCGATTGAATTACAAAAAGAAAGGATTGGGAAGATTGTTCCCGATAACGATGTTCATTTGTGCGGCTACGCTTTTACCTATATGGCTTGATTATTCCAAAGATAATTTTCAATGGTTGGTTTTTCTTGCTTGCTCCGCCACTTTTTTCGTAGCCGTTACTCCTAACTACTACGAAGGGTTGGAAAGGCAGGTACACTATGGAGCAGCAGTCGTATGCTGTATTTCAGCTATATTATGGACTATGCTATCGGGAACATGGCTCATACCGATAATAAATTTTGCATTTGCTCTTGGTTACATGGTTTTGTACAATCGAAAGAAACAAATAGTATTCCTAATAGAAATAGCCACTTTATTTTCAGTATATATATCCCTGCTATTGCAATAAATTAAGTTGTTGTATCTTTTGAGGAAGGAACGAGAAATTCAAGCTATTTCTTGTTCCTTTTCTTTTTACACTTTGGCTTAATTTGTATAGCACGTGCCATAAATAAATCAAAGTTTTCGGGATGTTCCGCTGGTTGCTTTAACTTCTCCGCTGGTTCTAATTCAATAGCCATTGCTTTCATAAGCTCTTCGACATTTGGTTCTTTCTTTTGTCTCATCTTATTAAACTTTGATACGTTATACGATGTTTGGAATTACAAAGTAACAAATTAAATCGTTCATCTTCACCAAGGTTGCGTGTATTATATCGAAAACTGAACTCATCGAAATATCTTTGAAGATGCTTACGACTAAGATGGTTGTATATTCCATTTATAGACCGCTTGGCTATGCTCCAAAAACCTTCGAGATTATTTGTGTACGCATCTTCATCAACGTATTGTCCGTGACCGTGGTCAACAATATAGTGCTCATACAATTTATCAATGGTTTTATATCCTACCCATTCATCCGAGAAAAGCGTGGCGGAACGGTCAACGGCTCTTAAAATAGGAACTGTAAGGGATTTATAGGAAGTGTCACGGACGACTTTGCAAACCACTTTTCCACCTCTTTCCAGCATACCCATGACTGGAGTTTTATCTTTGAAGCTCCTACCTTGGCATTTCTTTACTTTCTTGTTACGATGACGATTTTTATTCTTACCGCCAACAAAAGTTTCATCCAATTCAACTTCTCCTTCAAGTTTCTCGTCCATGACGATTTTGAAGTTTTCCCGAATACGTTGACCCATGAACCACGCAGTCTTTTGCGTCACGGATATGTCTTTTGCCAGTTGTAGGGATGAAATTCCCTTCTTGTGAGACGTGATAAGATAGATAGCCACGAACCATTTGCGGAGTGGTGCTTTACTACCCTCAAACATTGTTCCTATTCTGATATTGAAATTCTTACCAGTATTCTTGCAACGATACATTCCATCACCACGCTTGTAAACTTTCGATGTAGGGTCATACGGAGATACTGGAATACCGTCTTTCCATATATGCTTTTCAAGATGCTCAATGCAGCTTTCTTCCGTTGGGAAGGCTTGCAATAAATCAAATAATGACTTGAATTCACCAATAGCTTTCATATACAACAAATTTTATTCTTTGCTATATATAACTCTGGTGGAAATTTAGTTGTCAACAACAACTATCGCCACGATACTTCTATATAGTGTGGCACTCGTGGCGTGGCTCTCAAAATCCTTTTATAAAACCTTGCTAATAAAGATGATAATTGTGATAAATATGTATCTTTGCATTCTATTATAAATGCATATTGACAATATGGGATTAAAGATTCACACATTAGCAGAAATACCAGAGAATGTATCAAAAAACTATTATCTATACATTTTGGATTATCACAATTGGAACGAACCAATAGGAAATACTTTGAGAGAGAATTTTGATAAAATAGCAGAATTTGCTGCTAAAAATGACTCTGTAGTTATACAAGGAATGGCAGGAAGCCTAATTTACACAGAATTAATGTCTTGGAAATCAGTAAATGGAATAGACCCATTGGAGTTATTACCAGCATTAATGATAACAACTCTTCATCCTAAATACTTTTTAAGCAGTGAAGCAAAAGCAGAAATACCTAAAGACAAATTTATATTTCTGGAAATAAGAAAAATTTGCCAACATCCTCAAGATGTAGTAACACTTCTTGAAAAAATATTCCATGATATTAGAGAAAAGAAGGCTATTCAAGATTTTAGAGTGAAGAAGGAATTAAAGGGCGGTATTGGTAAAATACTAAATGACACTATAATTCTTGAGCCCAACATTGGCGGTATAGGAATCAGTTTGAATAATGTATTCAAATTCTTAAAAAGTAAATAGTTGTCATGGAACAGCATGAAATAGAGATAAGTTCATATGTTAAGTCCGTGAATGATGAACATAAAGGACAAATTTTTAGAGTGAGCAACATTGCTGATAGTCACTCTATTATTGAAGCAATAAACATCATCGGAGAGCGTAAGATATTACATACAAGTGATATAATTATAGCAAATAGCGAAGAAGCAATTGAATACGAGAACAACCTTCAAAGGGGACATGACTTTATTCCCTGATTGAAAAATATAAGGGAACCATGAGTTCATCCGATACGTGTTTATCATATGAATTTCCTTTTTCACTCCAAGCATATGCTACACGGCAATCGGTAATTGGTAGTCCTAATTCATCTGCCACTTTCTGCAATTCTTTTCTGACTTCTTCGGGGTCAGTATGAAATTTATCCTGATTCATATATATACATATTTTTCTTTCTAAACTCTGCTGAAAATGAGAGGACTTTGTTACCACGGATTTTAGGGTATTGTCATCTCATCAGTTATAATAGAAGAAACTTAAAAATAGATAGATATGACAAACGAAGAAGTAAAACAAGTCCCCAGAATTACCCATATAAGAACGGAACGTGATGATGACTACAGACTGTTATCGACTTTAACGCTTGAACTTGTTGAAAGCAGATTGAAAGAAATTTCCCAAAGACATAATCTTGATATAACGGACGAAAGTTTATTATATCTATACAGTAAAGAATATGGTAGCCTAACAAATGAGATAGCCGATATTCTTTGCCCAAGATATGGTTTTAAAGGCATCTATCCCACTCCGAAGTTAGGAGCGGAATAATTCATCTTTACGGTTTTCTAAGTAGTCAATTTTGTCTTTGTCTGTAATCAATTCAACTTCTTCTATCTTGAAAAAGTCTCGTTTACCGTCAAAGGTTAGACAATCAAGAAAATATTTTGAAGCAGATATGCCACGTACATTATAACCTTTGGTAAGGTCTGATTTTAGTCTGACCCAATCACCAATGCGTATTTCGTTCTTTGTCTCCATAAATTCTTCGTTCTAAGTTATTGTCGGCAAAGATATGCTTTATTTATCAATAACTTAACATGGTTTTTGAGTTTATCTCTTGCGCCACGGATTTTAGGGTATTGTCGTATATAGTTACCTAATAAAAAATGCTGCTTATCTGATGTGATAAACAGCATTCATTCTGGAGAGCCTCTTGTCGGATTCGAACCAACGACCCCGAGATTACAAATCACGTGCTCTGGCCAACTGAGCTAAAGAGGCGTTTTTCTTTTGCGGGTGCAAAGGTATGAATTTCTTTTAAAAATGCAAATACATCACATACTTTTTTTATATTTGCAAAGTTACCAATGATTAGATGAAAATGAAAATTATGAATGTATGTAGTGTGGCGCTTTTAGCCATAGGTATATGGGCTTGTTCCGGACAGAAGAAAGGAACGGCGAATGTTGAAGTTGCAACAGATAGTGTAGAAGTAACTGCGGATGCAAAATCTGTTCAGGCAGATAGTACAGGATATATTGTCCGGGTAGGAGAGATGGCTCCGGATTTCACAATTACCTTGACAGATGGGAAGCAAGTGAGTTTATCTTCCCTTCGTGGTAAAGTTGTCATGTTGCAGTTCACTGCAAGCTGGTGTGGAGTTTGCCGTAAAGAAATGCCGTTTATCGAGAAGGATATTTGGTTGAAGCATAAAAATAATGCAGACTTTGCTCTGATTGGCATTGACCGTGACGAACCGCTTGACAAAGTACTGGCTTTTGCAAAATCTACCGGAGTCACTTATCCATTAGGATTGGATCCGGGAGCTGATATCTTTGCGAAATATGCATTACGTGAATCCGGAATAACGAGAAACGTGTTGATTGATAAGGAAGGGAAAATTGTAAAGCTGACTCGTTTATATAATGAGGAAGAGTTTGCTTCTCTTGTGCAGGCAATTAATGAAATGCTGAAATAAAAGAAAACCTTCATCAGATGTTTCTAACGGAACATGTATGAGTGTATAAAAATAGTAACGCTATCCTGATGTGATGGCGTTACTATTTTGGTTATATAGTGACGCTATCCGGAGTGTATACCGTCACTATATGAAGATGCATTTTCAAGCAATGCTAAGTTTGACCAGGTAATCGTAATGTTTGCCTTCTTTTATCAATTCTGCCTTAAAACCACATTCGGAAGCATATAAGCTAAGAGTCTGGAAATCTACATATAACCAGTCGAATGTGTCTCCTTTTACATCTTTATATTGCATTTGGAAGTCGATCTCTCCGTAGTAATCTCCGGCCAGATCGATGACTATGCTACCGTCTTCCTCTTCAAAAAGATAACGCAAATCACTGGAATCCATAAGTATGCATCCACCGGGGCGGAGAATACGTTTCATCCGTTGGAAAAATCCGGGCATATTATTCAGCCGTCCGATGATTCCGGAACCATTCATGAGCATTAGGATCGTATCGAATGTTTCGGAAAATGTTTCATCAAAAAGGTTGATGAGACGGGGATCGTTCACTCCGCGTTGTTTCATTACTTCGACAGATAAGGGAGAAATATCAATGGCGCATACGTCTTTTCCCATTTCCTGAAGTGCCAGCGCATGGCAACCACTTCCGGCACCTACATCCAAAATCCGTCCGGTAGCCATTTGCAGGGCGGTACGCTCTAGTATAGGCATAGACTGTATACTACGAAACAGTTCTTTGACAGGAATTTCATCTTCTTCGAATTGAGAAGAAAATACCCGCAAACGATCAGCTCTGTGATGGTTGAAATAGTCAGAAATAGCGGCTCCCATCGGATCCTTTTCTGCAGAAAGAATTGTTGTTGTCATTGGTGGTTACGATTGTTAACTTTGCAAAGATAAATAAATCCGTAGAAAAGGGTTATCTTTGCCATCGGAAATGTTGAATACTAATAAATGATTATATGAGTATAGAAGAAGCAATCATGGGTGGTATCGTTTTTAAAGGTAAGAAAGATAAGCCCAAAGAAGAGGAAAAGGTGAAAACGAAAGCGAAAAAAGCGACGTATATTCGTGGACAACATGGTTCGGGTGCAGCGAAGATGAAAGCAGATATCCGGAAGAAAAGAGCTAGCCGACATAAAAAATAAAGGCTGTAGCAATAAACGGATCATCAGTCCGGTTGCCTTTTAATCATTGAGGAGTGGTTTTTTTCTGATTAAGCAACTGGCAAGGTGGTGTTTATTTTCGGATACATATTTATAGTATTTGTTGTTTTAGGTATATATACTATGTGTTTGATAGATCATATATTCTACATAAAAAGTGGGGGCAGGATAATTATCCTGCCCCCACTTTTTATATAAAATCACTTCTGTGGAAGTATTTCAATCCAGTAATCATCCGGGTCATTAATGAAATAAAGCCCCATGGCAGTGTTCTCAAAACATACACAATTCATTTCTTTGTGATAGGCCCTGATTGCATCGTAATCACCGGCTACACGAAAACATAGGTGACTTTCGTTTTCCCCCAGTTCGTATGGAGCAGTATGATCTTTGAGCCATGTCAATTCCAATAGGAAACCTGTTTCATTATCTGTCAGGTAAACTAGTGTGAATGAACCGTCGGATGCTTCTTTCCGATGATGTTCTTTTAAGCCGAGTGCTTTCTCATAAAAAGCGATACTCCGCTCCAGATTTGTAACGTTGATATTAAAATGGTCAAATTTACTTTTTATTTCCATTGTTGCAATTTTCCTTATTTTTTCATTAAGAGTTTCACAATTTCTCCAACATAGGTACGGGGTTGTCCGGCTTGCGGAGTTGTCTGTGAAGGCATTTTCTTACATTCGATAACAGCTGAAGGAGTTGTCTGGTTCGGAGCATACAATTTCAGTGTATAGCTGTCTGCCTTTTCTATTGCCTCATAAGGTTGGTCGGGTGAAAGTGTGCAATATGCAACAGCTTTTCCTGATTGATAACCTAATGCACCACCTGCATTTGCAGTCATATTGGTCATGTTGAACTCATCTTTTCCAATACTGATTACTAATTTACCACTTCCCATTAAGGCATATACTTCGCCCGGAATTTGTTTCAAATCAATTTCTGTATAACCCGGCATATCTGTGGAAGCTTTGCCTACTGGAGTAGCAGGAGTGAGAGTCGCAGCAGGAACTGTAGTTTGAACGGGTTCGGCGGTCGTCACTTTAATATCAGTCTTTTTATCTGTGCCACCAATGATAATCGGGCCTGCGGCTGCAACGATTGATGGTTTTTGTTGCTCTTCTTCTTTCTTCTTTTTCTCTGTCTTCGGACGAGTATCAGGTGCTCCGAAAGCTACTGCTACATCCATAAACATATCATCTGCGAAGTCTACAGTTTTTCTACGCCATTTAGCCAGGCCGCGCACTAATTTGGTCTTTGCTTTATTGAGCGCATATTTATCAGTAATCCATTCTTCCGCTTTGTATTTCTCTGTTTCGCGATAAGTGAAACGGATTTTCTCAAGCTCTACCAGACAGTTGCCGGGTTTACAGGTAACGGTAATCTGATAGTTGACCAGTGTACGGTCTAATGACAGAGCACTGGAACTGAAAACAATCCATTCTTCTCCAACACCGGCAATTGTCCCCTTTGCTTCGTCAGAGAAAACAATGCGGCTATCAATATTTTTATTTTCTTTCAGACGTTCGTCCATCCACTTTGTCATTGTGTCGTAGATTTGTGCCTGACTCATTCCGGGAATCTGGAACTCTTTGGAAAATACTACTTTACCATCTACTTCAGGAACAGCTCCTACAAGGTACCTGGTGTCATCTTTCTTCTCTTTTGCAGAATCTGCCTTCATCGCCATCGGCAATGCAAGGAACAGGGTAAGAAACAGAATCGTAAATTTATTCATAATTATCATGTGTTTATTTGGTAATCTCAAAACTTTCGCCCCGATGGGTGATGCTGATAAAACGGCATCCGGCATTTTCAGCAAAACTACGAAGCGCATTTCCCCCCTCATAATCTTCACTGAAGTGCATGGGCACAAATATAGTAGTTTTTATTTGTTCGATGAACTGTTTTGCTCCTTTCATGTAATCTTTTCCCATTCTCCGATCCACCGGGAATAGTACTAAATCGATGTTTGGCGCTTTTTCTTTTAAATATTTAACTTCTGCAAGGAAATCACCATTGGCTTTTCGGATCTCTTCTTCAGTAGATTCCTCACTCCAATGCCAGTTGTTCAAGTCGCCGGCATGGAAAATACTCCAATCTTGCAGGTGAAGCAAGAACGAACTGCCGACATCCGTTGAGCCGAAAGCATCGATACGAATTGTCTCGTCTTCGTATGTTTCTCCTTTTTTAATATAGAAAGCATCTTCGGCTTTGGCACGATGGGACTTCAAGATATCTTTGGAGAAAATATATTGAATGTCGGGGCGTTGTTCTTTCCAGATCAATATCTCACGGTTAAAGTGGTCGGGATGGAAATGGGTGGCCAATACGTATAGTTTACCCGGCCTTTGCAGGAGATAATCATGTACGATTCCCCGGTTATGTTCCGTTTCGGAAGAATCTTTGTAGTAATCGATGATAACGGTTACACCTTCCATTTCGATGGCGAAACCGCTGTGATAAATATAATCCAGTGTCATAAGCTGACTATTTTATAGTTGCAATATTACGTATTCTAGTTGGAGTTGCCAAGAAAAATCGACGAAATCAAGGAGCAAGACGACTGATTTTCCATTCCCCGTCCGGTTGCAGGGTATATAGAAAACGGTCATGCAGACGGTTGGGGCGTCCTTGCCAGAATTCAATCCTTGTAGGGGTAACGGCATATCCGCCCCAATTATCGGGCCTCTCCACTTCTTTTCCGATCCACCGGGCTGCCTCCCTGACAAAAGACCGTATTAATTGCATTCGGCTTGTTATAGGTTGACTTTGGGGAGAAATTCGTGCACCGACCCGACTTTTATAAGGACGTTTCCGGAAATATTCATCCGATTCTTCCGGAGGAACTTTCGTCGCTATTCCCTCTATATGTATTTGTCTTTCGAGGGCGTGCCACACAAAAGAGAGGGAGATATACGGATTTTGTGCCAATTGCCTGCCTTTACGGCTTTCATAATTGGTATAGAAGACAAATTTTCCATCATGGAGCCCTTTTAATAATACGGTACGCGTGGACGGTCTCCCTTCAGGGGATACGGTTCCTACAATGACAGCAGTTGGTTCATCCACCTCTGCGTCAATTGCTTCTTGTAGCCAACGGTTGAAAAGCGAAAGCGGGTCGCCCGGAAGTTCATTTTCCCGCAACCCGCCTTTCGTATATTCCTGTCGGATATCTGCTATGTTTAATTTCGCCATAAGATTATCTGGCAGTTTTAGTTCTTAATTTCTAATGATGGAATCACATAGGTACTTCTATTAATAGAATATGTGAATCTTTCAGTGTCTCCAGTTCGAAACTGTTGGTATCGTAAACACCCATACCGTCCCGGCGTTTCAACACTTCGCCATCTACTACAATTTCTCCTTCAATGAGGAAAATATAGACGCCTGCATGACTTTGATGCATGTGATAACCCAGTTCCTTTCCGGCTTCTACTTTACCGATTGAGAACCAGGTGTCTTGCAAAAGGGAAGCAGGTGTACTGCCGTCAGGAGATACGATGACTGCCAGTTCATTCGGACGTTCCAACTCTGTGATACTGAAATCCTGATAAACGGGACGGGTGTTCCGTTCTCTTGGCATAATCCAGATTTGCAGGAATTCTACCGGTTCTACAGGGCTTGCATTCACTTCACTGTGGAAGATTCCCGTTCCGGCACTCATTGTCTGAATTTCTCCAACAGTAATGATGCGGCTGTTCTTCTTGCTGTCTCCATGTTGCAGATGTCCTTTCAGAGGGATGGAGATAATTTCCATATTCTTATGCGGGTGAGTCTGAAAACCTTCTCCGGGTGCAACTTTGTCATCATTCAATACGCGAAGGGCACCGAAGTTGATACGATTGGAGTCGAAGTATTCGTCAAAACTAAAAGTATGGTAACTATCCAACCAATCGTACTGGGAATGTCCTCTTGTATCTGCTTTGTGTATTACTTTTTTCATAAAATCTGTCCTTTCTCTTATTTGTTTATATGTTTTGTAAACAAAGAAAGGAGCTTAAAAGTTTTATTTCTTCACTTCATTTAGCAAAGGCTTATGATTGATAAAATCTTTTATGTTTTGCAGGGTGGTCGCCGCAATATTCTCCATCGCTTCATGTGTGAAAAAAGCTTGATGAGAAGTGACTATCACATTGTTGAATGAAAGTAAGCGGGCGAGTACATCATCGTCGATGATGCGGTCGGATTGATCTTCATAAAAGTATTCGCTTTCTTCCTCATATACGTCCAGTCCTGCGGAACCTATTTTCTTGTTCTTCAACCCTTCAATCAGTGCATTGGTGTGAATCAGCTGTCCACGGCCGGTATTGATAATCATAACTCCGTCTTTCATTTTGCTGATAGAGTAGTCGTTAATCAGATACTTGGTCGCTTCGGTGAGCGGGCAATGCAAAGAGATGATATCCGAATTGTGATATAGTTCGTCCAGTGAAGTATAAACTATTTGTTCTTCACGGGCGAAGTTATGGTCCGGATAGAGGTCATAAGCCAATATGTTCATTCCAAACCCTTTTAAGATGTGAATCAGTATTTTCGCGATTTTTCCTGTACCGATGATGCCTGCTGTTTTTCCGTGCATATCGAATCCCATCAGACCGTGCAGGGAGAAATTACCATCTTTGGTACGCCAGGAAGCACGGGGAATTTTCCGGTTTAGCGATAGCATAAGAGCTACGGTGTACTCTGCAACGGCATAAGGAGAGTAGGCAGGAACCCGTACTACGGTAATTCCGGCAGCGGCGGCAGCATCTAAATCTACATTATTAAATCCGGCACAGCGTAGTGCCAATAGTTTTACTCCGTTGGCTGCCATCACACGGATTACTTCTGCGTCGGCAACGTCGTTCACAAAGATGCAGACAGCATCCACTCCTTGTGTCAGTAGTACGTTGTTCTTATTCAGATGCCCTTTGTAGTAGCGTATCTCAAACCCGAACTCTTTGTTTTTGTCATTGAAAGAGGACTCATCATAAGGCTTTGTGCCGAAAAATGCAATTGTATAGGCCATAATATTATTCTATAAATTATATAATATTAAACGTTGGAACAGGTGAATTTGTTTAATCAATCCATCATTCGAAAAATAGATTGTTTCATTAGAAACAGTTTGATTTTTCAATTAAAATGGCGGATAAATGAAAATAAGTGCACAAATATGTGCTCCCTGTGCAATATTGTTATATCTTTGCGCCGAAATAATTTTAAAAAAGATTTAGATGAGAAAAATTTCGTTGATTGGTCTTGCAATGTTGATCGTTTCAATTCCAACTTTTGCTGGAGATTATCTAACCAATACGAATCAGAATGCTGCTTTCTTACGCATGATAGCCCGCGGCGCTTCCATCGATGTTGATGGAGTTTATAGTAATCCTGCCGGACTGGCATTTCTTCCCAAAGATGGTCTTCAAGTAGCACTTACTATTCAAAGTGCATATCAGACCCGTGATATTGCTGCAACAAGTCCTTTATGGACCATGGACGGACAGAATACTGTACGTAAGTATGAAGGAAAAGCTTCTGCTCCCGTTATTCCTTCTATACATGCTGTCTATAAAAAAGGCGATTGGGCGTTTTCCGGTAGCTTTGCCATTGTAGGTGGTGGCGGAAAAGCTTCATTTGACAAAGGTTTACCTATGTTTGATGCGGCTGCTATTAGTCTGGTAAATACAATCGGTCAAGGGATGCTGTCTCCTAATCAATATACTATTAATTCGGCTATGGAAGGTCGTCAGTATATTTATGGTTTTCAATTAGGAGCAAGCTATAAAATTAATGAGCACTTTGCAGTTTTTGCTGGTGCACGTATGAATTATTTTACGGGTGGCTATAAAGGTTTCCTTGATATCAATTTGAAAGAGGGTGTAGCAGAACAGTTGGGTGCTGAGATTGTAAAAAAACTAATGGCCGCCGGTATGACTTTAGAGCAGGCACAACAGGCAGCATTACAAAAGTCGCAGCAGCTGAATGATGCGAAACTTAAATTAGACTGCGATCAGACAGGTTGGGGATTGACACCGATTATTGGTATTGATGCTAAGTTCGGAAAATTGAATCTGGCTGCAAAGTATGAGTTCAAAGCCAATATGAATATTGAGAATGATACACATGACATAACTGCTCCGGATGCTGCCGCAGATTTTATGGCACCTTATCAGAATGGTGTGAACACTCCGAGTGATCTTCCTGCTATGCTTTCTTTAGCTGCAAGTTATGAGATCTTGCCATCATTGAGAGCATCGGTAGAATATCATTTCTTTGATGATAAGAATGCCGGTATGGCGGATGGCAAGCAGAAAACACTGAAACATGGTACACACGAGTATTTGGCGGGTGTTGAATGGGATATCAATAAACTGTTCACAGTCAGTGGAGGTTATCAGAAAACAGACTACGGATTGAGCGATGCTTTCCAATCGGATACAAGTTTCTCTTGTGATTCTTATTCAGTTGGTTTCGGAGGCCGTATTAATTTCACGGAGGCATTGAGCCTTGATGTTGCTTATTTCTGGACTACGTATAGTGATTATACTAAAGAAAATGTACGTGGATTAGGTGCATCTATTGATAAAGACGTTTATAGCCGTACCAATAAAGTATTTGGCGTGAGCGTGAATTACAAGTTCTAAATTTCTAATCCTTTATATGTATATAAAAGCCGTCTCGGACATGATGTTGAGACGGCTTTTTTGTTTTACTGTTCTATGTTAGTTTAGAAAGAATACTGCACCAGCATATTCAACCGGTTGGCATGACGGGTTGCGGAACTGAAATCAGTACGCCATCCTCTTAAATATTCTACGCCCACTTGCAAATTACTGCTTACATTCCAGAAAGCATTAGCCACTAAATACTGTCCTTTACGATAGGATTCCGGATTTTCACTTGGATATCCGTTTTCAGAATAAAGTCTGGATAAACTATATGTACCGGATATAAAGATGCTCGGACAAAGGTTGTATTGCAGCCCTGCATACCATCCCAGCATTGGGAGAACCTGCATTTTTCCCTCATTATCAGGATCGGGAACGATATCTACGTTCAGATTACTTAAATCGTTCAGGTAAGATCCGATACCTTTTCCATAATTAAACTGTCCGAATGCCTGTAATTTCTTCGTAATATTGAAAGTTGTAGATGCTTGCAGACCGAAGCCGGTGGCGGAATAGGCTTTCTCATGAACGTTACTTGAGTAAGTCATACTACGGACAATAGCACCTAATTTAACGTGACTGCTACTATTCCAGTTATACTGTACGGAAGTGGCAAAGTCCGGCATTCGTTGGGTGTTGATAGACAAGTCATTGTTGGTTGTACCGTCTACTGAAGGCATTTCCATTGAAACACCGAATTTCCAGTTTTTCAACTTATCGCACATATAGCTCAATTGCGTAGTGCGGTAAAAGGCTGATCCGTTAGGACCTGCAAAGTCGATGGTAGGAGGCAGTGCGGAGAGGTCCATGAACGAACCGTAGCTGTATCCGATCGTGAAACCGAGGAATTGCGCATAAGCATTCTGCAATTCAAAGGTTTTTCCGTCACCCCGGAAGTTTCCGGCTGTGTAGACAACGAAGTCTCCCAGATGTTTCGTACGTCCTACCAGTTTGAGGAATAGGGTAGAAGTGGTGATGTCCATCTGGAATTGATTCTTGGCAAAATTGCCGCTTCCGCGTTGTGGAATCAATGCCGGATAGAAATCGACATCATTTACGATACCGTTAAAGTCATACTCTGCTGTTGCACGAACATATCCTCCGATACCCAGGGCAAATTTCCCTTTCTGGTCGGTTAGCAGGAAACGGGGAGCATTCGGGTCGTGGAAACGCATCTGCGAACGGTCGTTCATGATTCGGATGATTTCATCTCCTGCTTTGTTTTTCGAAACAAACATGATAGAATTCGGTTCTTCATCTTCGATGACTACCTTCTGTTGTGCATAGGCACAGAGGGGGAAAATTCCTATCCCCAGTAGCATAGCTACCATTTTAAAGCTTGTTTTCATTATCAGTTAAGTTTTAGGTGAATGCCCAATGAACAACTAAAAAAAGAAATGGTTGAGAGGGGCAAAGGAAAAATTGCCAAACTAATCGGAAGAATTGCTATTTATAATGATTCTAAAAAAACGGACCTTTGTATCGTACTAATTAGATAAAGGAAATACGACGATGGAAAAAGTTGATTTTACTCAAGGAATATTAGCGATACAACCGGATTTGCATCGCTTCGCATATAAATTGACGGCAGACCGCGAATCTGCTAATGATTTGGTTCAGGATTGTTTGTTGCAGGCATTAGATAATCAGGAGAAGTTTACGTATAGCAAAAATCTGAAGGGATGGATGTATACGCTTATGCGTAATATTTTCGTGAACAACTATCGTCGCACAGTTCGTGAAATGAACCTGATTGATGATAGTTACTCCATCAATCAACAACATCTGATAGAAGATGAAGATGCTGATAGATTCGAGTTTACGTATGATATGAAACAGTTGTACCGGGTGATACATTCCATACCGGAAGAGATGAAAGTGCCTTTTCAGATGTTTGTAGCCGGATTTAAGTATAGAGAAATTGCCGAAAAATTAGGATTGCCGATGGGAACGGTAAAGAGCCGTTTGTTTTTCATCCGTAAGCGGTTGAAAGAGGAATTGAAAGACTTCTCCTCTTGATGCGGATGCCTGATTGAGTGATGTGTTTTTAAGGTCAAAGTGATGAGCCTTCCTGTCAGAATACGACGACTGACAGGGAGGCTTATTTTTTCTTCAATTATCGGGAAGACAGATTCTGGTAAGATGAATGTGATAATTCCAGTTTTATTTTTTACCTTTGCACTCCGAAAGAATAAAAAATGTATGATGCCGTGAATAGCGGTCGTGTATTCTAGAACACCACGTAAAAAACAGGAATTATGAAAGAAAAAGTATCTGTACCCTTTATGCTGCTGGGCATTCTGTTTAATGTCTGTCTCATTGCAGCCAATCTTCTTGAAACAAAAGTAATTCAGGTAGGTAGTCTGACCGTGACAGCCGGATTATTGGTTTTTCCTATTTCTTATATTATTAATGATTGTATCGCCGAGGTTTGGGGATTCAAGAAAGCGCGGCTCATCATTTGGAGCGGTTTTGCCATGAACTTCTTCGTGGTTGCTCTTGGGTTGATAGCTGTTGCCATTCCGGCTGCTCCTTTCTGGGAGGGCGAGGAACATTTCAATTTTGTGTTCGGTATGGCTCCCCGTATTGTGGCTGCCAGTCTGATGGCTTTTCTGGTAGGCTCATTTCTCAATGCGTATGTGATGAGTAAGATGAAAGTAGCCAGTCAGGGGCGTAACTTTTCGGCCCGTGCCATCTGGTCGACTGTTGTAGGTGAGACTGCCGATTCATTGATTTTCTTCCCGGTAGCTTTTGGTGGAGTTATTGCCTGGAAAGAACTGCTTATCATGATGGGGATTCAGATTGTGCTGAAATCCATGTATGAAGTTATTATCCTTCCGGTGACAATTCGTGTGGTGAAAGCAATCAAGAAAATAGACGGTAGCGATGTTTACGACACCAATATCTCTTATAATGTATTGAAAGTCAAAGATATTTAATATAGAATATGAATAGAGAAGCAGCATTGGTTGTGTTTAGTGGTGGGCAGGATTCTACCACTTGTTTGTTTTGGGCAAAACGCAACTTTAAGAAAGTATATGCCTTGAGTTTTCTTTATGGTCAGAAGCATCAGAAAGAAGTGGAGCTTGCACGGGAGATAGCCCGGAAAGCGGAAGTGGAATTTGATGTGATGGATGTTTCCTTTATCGGACAGTTAGGTCATAATTCATTGACCGATACTACGATGGTGATGGATCAGGAAAAACCTGCAGATAGCGTTCCTAATACCTTTGTTCCGGGACGTAATCTGTTTTTTCTAAGTATCGCAGCAGTATATGCCCGTGAACGTGGTATTAATCATTTGGTAACGGGAGTTTCTCAAACAGATTTCAGCGGTTATCCCGATTGCCGTGATGCCTTTATCAAATCTCTTAATGTAACTCTCAATCTGGCTATGGATGAACAATTTGTGATTCATACCCCTTTGATGTGGATTGATAAGGCAGAAACATGGGCATTGGCCGACGAACTGGGGGTATTGGAACTGATTCGCACCGAGACTTTGACCTGTTATAATGGCGTTCAGGGAGATGGTTGCGGACATTGCCCGGCTTGTACATTGCGTCGGGAAGGATTGGAAAAGTATTTAAAAAGTAAGAATCAATAATATCTCTACATAGAGATTAAAATGCGTTTTTTTGCTGTCATCTGTCACATTGTTGTAGATAAATGTTTGATTATAAGATTTCTAGTTTGTGACAGCAAGTAGTGACAGCAGCTAAATTTGACATTTTGCCGTCACATCTATTGTCACCGGTAAGTTCTAATTAATAAATGATAGTAGTTTCTGTCCGGAATGTATTGGCTTAGATTAGTTTCAACAGCTTGAAACTGTTGTTTCATCAGTGAGAAACTAAAGTTTCAACGGTAGGAAACTAAAGTTTCTAACGCTTGAAACTATAAGTTCCAAGACTTGAAACAGTTTGTTCCAAGTAATGAAACACTTTGTTTCAAGGCGGGAAACACATTGTTTCAGGCAATGAAACACACCGTAACAAGTAAGATGAGGAGAAAGCAAACGTAGGATAAGAGTTGATGGTGATAGGTGATAGATGCGGTGATAGGTTGTGAAATGAATCCTTCACCACTAAAACCTCGATGAATAAGGCGTTTGAGGCAGGACGGTGATAGGTGAAAGAAGAAATGCGTTTTTTTGTTTAGAGTAGAGGTTGTAGTTAATGAGTGCAATGACAGAATTAAAAGACCAACTTTCCTTATTAGGAAGAAAAACCGAGTATAAACAAGATTATGCTCCTGAAGTACTGGAAGCCTTTGATAATAAGCATCCTGAAAATGATTACTGGGTACGTTTCAACTGCCCGGAGTTCACAAGTCTGTGTCCTATTACCGGACAGCCGGACTTTGCCGAAATACGTATCAGCTACATTCCTGATATAAAAATGGTAGAAAGTAAGAGTTTGAAACTCTATCTTTTCAGTTTCCGCAGTCATGGAGCCTTTCATGAAGATTGTGTGAATATCATAATGAAAGATCTTATCCGATTGATGAGTCCCAAATACATAGAAGTAACGGGAATATTTACTCCTCGTGGTGGTATTTCCATTTATCCGTATGCCAATTATGGTCGTCCGGGAACAAAGTTCGAACAGATGGCAGAACATCGTTTGATGAATCGGGAATAATATAAATAAAAGAATTCACTAGCTAAAAAGATCGAATATGACTCATCATGTGCCTGCTGAATTACAAAACTATGTTCGGCAAAGTATTATTCCTCAATACGCTAACTTTGATAAAGCGCATCAAATTGACCATGTAGAAAAGGTAATTGAGGAAAGTCTGAAATTAGCGACGCATTATGAAGTCGATTATTCGATGGTTTATGTCATCGCTGCTTATCATGACCTGGGGTTGTATGAAGGACGTGAATTTCATCATATAACCTCCGGCAAAGTGTTGCTAGCCGACGAAACTTTGCGGCGTTGGTTTACGGATGAGCAGCTGTTGCAGATGAAAGAGGCGATAGAAGATCATCGGGCTTCCAATAAACAGGCTCCCAGAACAATCTATGGAATGATTGTTGCCGAGGCTGACCGAATTATTGATCCCGAAGTTACTTTACGTCGTACCGTACAATATGGGCTGTCTCATTATCCGGAGATGGATAAAGAAGAGCAATATGCCCGTTTTCGGAAACATCTAACTGAAAAATATGCAGAAGGAGGGTATCTGAAGTTATGGATACCCCAATCGGATAATGCCGGACGGTTGGCAGAACTTCGGAATTTGATTACTAATGAAGACGAACTCCGGCAGGTATTTAATAAACTTTATATAGAAGAGAAGAATGGATAATGATATCCATCTTCTTTATTGTATAATTCATTTTTCACGGTGCATCTTTGTGGATGTAGTTTATTCATGATGATACGGCCCTCCATTCAATATAGTCATCGCCCGATAAATCTGCTCAACGAATATCAGCCGGATCATCTGATGAGAGAAAGTCATCTTCGACATTGAAATCTTTTCGTGTGCCGCTTGATAAACCTTTTCTGAAAAGCCATAAGGCCCTCCGATAATGAATACCAGTCGTTTGTTGACCGTGTTCATTTTTCGCTTCATATATTCGGCAAACTCCAGAGAACGCATTTCTTTTCCGTGCTCATCGAGCAATACCACCACGTCGCCCGGTTGGAGAGCTTTTAATATCAGTTCCCCTTCCTTTTCTTTCTGCACTTCCATTGAAAGACTCTTGGTGTTTTTCAGTTCGGGAATCACTTCCATATCAAAAGTGATAGACCGTTTGGTGCGCTGGATATAGTCATTGATGGCAGTTATATAGTGTTGTTCTACGGTTCGTCCTACGACGAGCAAGGTTGTTTTCATACGTCTACAATTCTGATTATTGCACAAAAATAGGCATTTTTTATGTTATTCTGCAATTAATGCTTACCTTTGCCTATCATTAGTTGAAAGTTTAAGCCTTTAAACTACAACTTAAAAGCTTGTATTTATGAAAAAACGAGTGCTCGTAGGAATGGCCACTTTGCTTCTTTCTCTCTCGTTGCTGATGGCACAAGAGATACCGGCAGGAGTGATAACGGCATTTAAAAGAGGAAGCTCGCAAGAGCTAAGTAAGTATATGGGGGACAAGGTAAATCTGGTGCTCCAAGGTCGCTCGACAAGCGTTGACAAGCAGAAAGCAACAGCTATGATGCAGGAATTCTTTACGGAGAATAAAGTCAGCGGATTTAACGTGAACCATCAGGGAAAACGGGACGAATCAAGTTTCGTTATCGGTACGTTGGCTACTACTAATGGGAACTTTCGTGTGAACTGCTTCCTGAAGAAAGTGCAGAATCAATATTTAATACATCAAATAAGAATTGACAAGATCAATGAATAAGGAAAAAGAACTGATCGACAAGTTGATCGATCTTGCTTTTGCAGAAGATATAGGTGATGGCGATCATACCACCCTTTCATGTATTCCCGCTACGGCAATGGGAAAATCAAAATTGCTTATCAAAGAAGCCGGTGTGTTGGCTGGCATCGAAGTAGCTAAAGAAATCTTCAACCGTTTTGATCCTACCATGAAAGTGGAAGTGTTTATCAATGACGGAACAGAAGTGAAACCGGGTGATGTAGCAATGGTAGTGGAAGGAAAAGTGCAATCTTTACTTCAAACCGAACGCCTGATGTTGAACGTGATGCAGCGTATGAGCGGCATTGCAACAATGACCCGTAAATATGCAAAGGTATTGGAAGGTACAAATACCCGTGTGCTTGATACCCGCAAAACAACTCCCGGTATGCGTATCCTCGAAAAAATGGCAGTGAAAATCGGTGGCGGAGTAAACCATCGTATTGGTCTGTTCGACATGATTCTTCTGAAAGACAATCATGTGGACTTTGCCGGAGGTATCGACAAAGCCATCACTCGTGCCAAAGAATATTGCAAGGAAAAAGGTAAAGACCTGAAAATAGAAATAGAAGTCCGCAGCTTCGACGAACTGCAGCAAGTTCTTGATCTCGGCGGAGTAGACCGTATCATGTTTGATAACTTCACTCCCGAAATGACAAAGAAAGCAGTAGAGATGGTAGCAGGCAAATACGAAACCGAATCTTCGGGTGGTATCACCTTTGATACTCTTCGTGAGTATGCCGAATGTGGCGTAGACTTCATCTCTGTAGGAGCTTTGACTCATTCAGTGAAAGGGCTGGACATGAGTTTCAAAGCATGCTGATAGTATATAATAAGCGGTGAACTGTAAGCGGTGAACGATAAACAGTAAACGGTGGATATTTTGTAGCATGATTATGCGCAGCTTTGTTCATCATTTACCGTTTATCGTTCATCGTTTTTTTCTTTCCCGTTTATTATTATCTATCCTTTAACTTCTTTTAGCAATATTCCTTGCAGCATTCCTCAAACTTTCGCGTCTAATGAGCAAACGACGCAGACATACGTTCGATTTTAAAAAAAGTAATTGACTTTGGAAAACGAGATAGAACTGATAAAGGGCTGTCGGGCAGGAAAGGATTCAGCCCGAAAGGAACTTTACACTCTCTATTCCAAGCAGATGCTGGCGGTATGTTTCCGCTATACGGGCGATATGGATGCGGCGCACGATGTACTGCATGACGGTTTCATCAAGATTTTTACCAACTTTTCGTTCCGGGGTGAGTCTTCACTTTGTACATGGATTACCCGGGTGATGGTTACTCAATCACTCGATTTCCTGCGACGGGAGAAGCGAGTCAGCCAGTTGGTAGTGCATGAAGAGCAGCTTCCCGATATACCGGATATATCGGATTCGGGAGGAGGGGCTGGAATCTCCGAAGAGCAGTTGATGGCTTTTATTGCCGAATTGCCGGATGGTTGCCGAACCGTTTTCAACCTTTATGTGTTTGAAGAGAAATCGCACAAGGAGATAGCCAAGATGCTTCATATTAAAGAGCATTCATCTACTTCGCAGCTGCACCGGGCCAAATATTTGTTAGCAAAAAGAATTAAAGAGTATAGAAATCATGAAGAAAGAAAATGATGAAATAACCGATCTGTTTCGCACGCGTCTCGCTGATGCCGGGATGAGTGTACGGGATGGCTTTTGGGAAGAGCTCTCGCAGGAAATTCCTGTGGCTTGCCAGCATCGTCGTCGGATTCTGCTCTTCCGTGTAGCGGCTGCGGCATCTGTATTGCTTGTTTTGGCAGCCTCGTCGGCTACTTTCTTGTATTTCTCTCCAAAGGAGGAAATGGAAGAAGCATTTACAAAGATAGCCGTGACGAATGGAGGACAGATGGATGGAGATGGAATACGCGTCAATCAGTTGCCGTTGCCGGTAGAACCGGTGTTGCCGAAACCGGCTCCGAAATCTTACGGTATGCTGTCGCAATATACGGAGGAAGAAGATTCTCTTTCTATCACTTTCTCTATGTCGTTTTCTTTTTCTTCCACTACTTCTACGGGAAATGGCAACAGATATGGTAATCAGGGGCATAATGGTTATTGGCAGGCAACAAACGGTAATACAGGATCATCTGTCGCTTCGGAAGAACAGTCGAATGTCGATATGTCTCAACCCAAAGCAGTGAAAAAGCATCGCTGGGCGATGAAAGTTCAAGTGGGTACAGCACTTCCGGCAGATAACGGTACTTATAAAATGCCGGTTTCCGCAGGGGTGACGGTAGAGCGTAAGTTGAACGATTTTCTTGGCATAGAAACTGGATTGCTCTATTCGAACCTCCGTTCTGCAGGGCAGCACTTGCACTATCTGGGAATCCCCGTTAAAGTGAACGTGACGTTGGTAGATACGAAAAAAATCGACCTTTACGCTACTGTAGGAGGAGTAGCCGATAAATGTATTGCCGGTGCACCGGACAACAGTTTTAAAGAAGAACCTATCCAGCTGGCAGTGACTGCCGGTATTGGAATCAACTATAAGATTAATGACCGACTTGCTGTTTTTGCCGAACCCGGAGTTTCGCATCATTTCAAAACAGATTCGAAACTGGCTACGGTACGAACAAAACGGCCGACTAATTTTAATTTACTTTGCGGACTTCGCATGACGTATTAATCCTTATGAAAATGAAAAAAACACTACTAATGCTGTGGATGGCTGTTTGCCTGATCGTATCCTTTACAGGATGCACCAGCGAAGAAATGGATTATAACAATCCGGATGTTGCTCTTTTTGTGAAGCAATTGAAGTCGGGTACGTACAAGATGAAGAATGAAAAAGGGGTGGTGGAGGTTCCTCATTTCACGGAAGAGGATATCCCCGAACTTTTAAAATATGCAGAAGATCTGACTATTATCCCTTCTTTTCCGTCGGTTTATAATATGAACAACGGTAAGATTCGGTTGGGTGAGTGTATGCTTTGGGTGATTGAATCTATCCGTCAGGGCACACCTCCGTCATTAGGTTGCAAAATGGTATTGGCGAATGCTGAAAATTATGAAGCAATCTATTTCCTGACCGATGAGGAAGTACTCGATGCAGCCGCTTGTTATCGTAGTTGGTGGGAAGAACGCCAATATCCGAAAACGAGATGGACAATTGATCCGTGTTACGATGAGCCGCTTTGTGGATCGGGTTATCGTTGGTGGTAATAAAGGGGGAGGAGCCTTCGGAAAGTAAAAAATAGGAAACATTCATGTGGGAATATTTGTTTGTATCAGTAGTCTTTTGCTGCTGACAGGGGGATTATTACGCTCAAAAGATAGCCTCTTATACGTACAAATGTATATGAAGTGCTCCGAAATATAGGTAATGAAAGAGTAAAAAGAATGGATGGATTAAAACGGGTTATAACAACGATGGCACTGTGCCTGACCGCTGTATTTGCATATTCGCAAGTATGGACGGCGCAAGATTCTTTGCATTTGAAGAAATTGCTGGAGAGTGACCAGGAGTTGCATTTAAATATGGATGCTGTGAAGTCGATTGATTTCGGAAGCGCAGTGGGTACTCCCCGGATGTCGGAGGAGAAAAGCTGGATGATGCCTGACGAATCGTTTCCTGAAGCGTTGCCTAAACCGAAAGTGATGTTGACTCTGATGCCATATAAAGCGAATACCCGCTATAACTGGGATCCCATCTATCAGAAGAAGATAAAGATCGATAAAAATACCTGGCGGGGTGATCCTTTCTACGAGATACGCCATCAAAGATCTTATTCAAACTGGGCACGCAATCCGATGGCAAAGGGAATGCGTAAGTCGTTGGATGAGATACAGGCGAGTGGGGTGCGTTTCCGTCAGTTGGGTGAACGTGCTAACGGAATGATGGTGAACACGGTAGTGATGGATGCACCTATTCCCTTGTTTGGTGGGAGTGGAGTGTATATCAATGGTGGAACTATCGGCGGACTTGACCTGATGGCTGTCTTTACAAAAGATTTCTGGAATAAGACGGGACGGGATAACCGTGCCCGCACATTGGAAGTGTTGAGAACTTATGGAGATTCTACCACTGTGTTGATAAATAAACCAATTGAACAGATTGCCCGTTGAAGGCGTTATAATGATGTGTTGATGTAGCAATGCGCTAATGTGCTGACTAGAGAATGTTTGTAATTGAATAATTAGTATATTTGTGTGTTGTTATGTTGGCGCATTGTTATATAGCTTTGTCGCTATTATTGGTATCTTAGTATATTAACACATAGATAAATTATTGGTTATGAATAGAATTACTTCTCTTCTGGGTATTCGGTATCCTATTATTCAAGGTGGTATGGTGTGGTGTAGCGGTTGGCGTCTTGCTTCTGCTGTGAGCAATGCCGGTGGACTGGGATTGATCGGTGCCGGTTCCATGCATCCGGACACTTTACGCGAGCATATCCGTAAATGTAATGCGGCCACGAAATTGCCTTTTGGTGTAAACATTCCTTTGATGTATCCCCAGATAGAAGAGATTATGAATATTGTGGTGGAAGAGGGAGTGAAGATTGTTTTTACCTCTGCCGGAAATCCGAAAACGTGGACTGGGTGGTTGAAAGAGCGTGGAATAACGGTTGTTCATGTTGTTTCTTCTTCCCGTTTTGCTGTAAAATGTGAGGAGGCTGGAGTAGATGCGGTAGTGGCAGAAGGGTTTGAAGCCGGAGGGCATAATGGACGCGAAGAAACAACGACTTTCTGTTTGATTCCGGCTGTACGTGAGGCTACAACATTACCTTTGATAGCTGCAGGAGGTGTCGGCACAGGGGAAGGAGTATTGGCTGCTATGGTGTTGGGAGCCGAAGGGGTGCAGATAGGAACCCGTTTTGCTCTTACTGAAGAGAGTTCAGCGAGTTCGGTATTTAAAGATTATTGCTTGAGTCTCAGAGAAGGGGATACTAAGTTGTTGTTGAAAAAGCTGGCTCCGACACGTTTGGTAAAGAATGCTTTCCGCGAAGCGGTGGAGAAGGCTGAAGATAGTGGTGCTAGTGCAGAAGATTTGAGAACTTTATTAGGACGGGGGCGTGCTAAAAAAGGAATCTTCGAAGGTGATCTGGAAGAAGGGGAATTGGAGATCGGACAAGTTTCGGCAATCATATCCCGTCGGCAGTCTGTGGCAGAAGTAATGGACGAATTGGTAGCGGCTTATCAACGGGCAGCAAAGAAAGATTATTTATTTTAAAGATATAGCTCACCACAGAGTAATACAAAGTCTTGCAGAGTTTTTTTAAAAGATCATCAATCGAAGGCGTAAGACATTGAGATGGCCTTATTTTGAAAAAGAAAAAACTCTGTAAGACTTTGTGTTACTGTATGGTGAAAATGCATAGTTATAGGCTGATAGGATCGTACTTTAAACCAAATACGTCGGCTACGGCCTTATAAACGATTTTTCCTTCTACGATATTTAATCCGAGTGCTAATGCTGGATTCTCTTTGCAGGCTTTTTTCCATCCCTTATTTGCTAAAGCGATCACATAGGGGAGGGTAGCATTGGTCAGTGCAAGGGTGGAAGTGTAAGGTACAGCTCCCGGAATATTAGCTACTGCATAATGCACGATTCCATCTACAATATAGGTCGGTGCACTGTGAGTGGTCGGGTGAGAGGTCTCGAAACATCCTCCCTGATCGATTGCTACATCTACTAATACTGTGCCGGGCTGCATTATTGAAAGCATTTCTTTGGTAATCAAATGTGGTGCTTTATCACCGGGAATCAGTACAGAGCCGACAACTAAATCAACATCCGGCAATTCTTTTCTGATTCTTAGTTCGGATGCGTACAATGTCTTTACATTCTTCGGCAGTGTCTCGCTCAAATAGCGCAGACGTGCCAGATTTATATCTGTAATAGTGACATCTGCCCCCATTCCAGCAGCCATTTGTGCAGCATTGCTACCTACAACTCCACCTCCTAAAATTAATACTTTAGCTGGTTTAACACCTGGTACACCTCCCAAAAGGATACCTTTTCCGCCTTGCGGTTTTTCCAGAAAACGGGCGCCTTCCTGAATAGACATACGTCCGGCAACTTCGCTCATCGGAATTAATAAAGGTAATGTGTGGTCTGCTTCTTCTACAGTTTCGTAAGCCAGGCATATTGATTTATTGGAGAGCATGGCAAGGGTTAACTCCCTGTCGGAAGCAAAATGGAAATAAGTGAATAGTAACTGTCCTTTTCTTATTAAGTTATATTCAGTGATTATCGGCTCTTTCACCTTTACGATCATCTCGGCAGTGGCGTAAATATCTTCTATTGTTGGCAGGATATGTGCGCCGACAGCTTGATATGCTTCATCCGGAAAACCGCTATTTATTCCCGCTGTATGTTGGATAAATACCCGATGCCCTCGTTTTATCACTTCAGCCACTCCCGAAGGTGTCATGCCTACACGGTTCTCATTGTTTTTGATTTCCTTTGGTACTCCGATAATCATAATGTTGCGTATTAAAGATTTAACATGTTCGAAAGTACGAAAAATCCCCTTACGTTGTTGTTCGTAAGGGGATGTTTTAGAACAGAATGTCTTCGCGTGTTGAGATGAATAAATGCGTAGAGTGGTTGTTTTATAGACATTCACTGCCCTGTTTGTTGATTTTCATGCTTTTTCCATAGAGACCCACTCGAGCTATGTTGTTATAAAAGGGTTCTGCAATATCGTACTTAAAAGGAAGTACTTCTTCATTATCTTTGTTTATGTATCCCCACTTGGACGATTGGCTTTCAATACAAACAGCAGCTAATCCTTCAGAAAAAGAGCATCCATTATCATATTCCAGCGGAATGACAACTTCTCCTTTCTTATTAATGAATCCTACTTTGTTGTGTAGTGAGACGAGGGCTAATCCTTCCGCGAATTGCTCCATTTGACTGTAAGTCGGTGGAAGAATGTAGTTTCCTTGTCTGTCAATCAGTCCCCATAATCCATCGTGACATACTCGTGCACATTCTTGCTCAAACGAGTGAGCGGCTGCGTATTTAAACGGAATCCGTATCTGTCCGGTATGGTCGATGAATCCGTATTGAGAATTGAGTACTACCATCCCTAATCCTTCTTTAAACGAGAAAGCCCGTTCATACATTAGAGGAATGACAACGTCATATTCTTTATTAATGTATCCCCATTGGATTTTTCCTTTAACCGGTGCCAATCCTGCAGAGAAACGGCCAATGGCCGAGAAGCGCTTTTTCTTATTAGCTACCCCATAAGCTAAAAAAGAAGCGAAGAACTTTGTAATAGTGCTGCTCATTTTCTTTATTGTTTGTGTGGTAAGCGTCCGGATACCATATATATACAAAAGAAGCGTGGACGTCGTTAGTTCATTCTATTCAAGGCTCTGGTAAACCTATTGGGAAATGAACAACAGAGTCCACGCCCTTGCATATAACAAAGACGTGAACGCTTAGTTGCCATTATCTCCCCAATTAAAGAATTTACCAGATTCTGAATAGAGATAATATTCTAAACGCTTCTACGTTATTAATCGTAATAAGTCGCTACAAAGATACGGATTTCTTGTTAAAGAACAATGCTTTTAGGGGATAAAGATTTAATGGTGAATGAGGTAGGTGTACAAAATGAGAAATGGCTAGTAGATAGATTAAAAAAAGCTCCTTTTACGCTTTAGGTAAAGGGAGCTTTTTAGTCTATGATGTCAGGCGGTTTGTTTCTATGAAAAATGCTTGGTTATTAGTTTAAAAGTCCGGGATTAGCATCAATTGCATCTTGTGGAATACGCAATGTGTAACGGGAATCATCTTGTACAAGTGTGTAGGTTACATCTTCAATTTCTTTTTTGATTTCCGGTCGGGTAGTTCGGCGTAAATCAAACCAGCGATGGCCTTCAAAAGCAAGCTCGCGAGCACGTTCTTTCAGAATTTCTGTGACTAGCTTTTCTTGGCTCATCGCATTTATTTCATTCTTTTTCTGCTCATAACCTTCTGATGTATAACGATTCTCTATTAGTTTCAAGAGCCGGGTACGTGCTTCAGGTAATTTGTTTAAATGTGCAGCAGCTTCTGCTGAATTTAAATAAAGCTCTCCGGTGCGGAAAGTACATTTGAATTTAGATTCACCACTTTTGATGGAAGTATAATTTCCATTTTTATTTGCTTGATAATACTTGTTTGGACGTAGATCTTTTCCTTCCTCATATTCTTGTAAAAATGAAGGGTAAAGTAAGAGTGATCCGGCATAATCGCTATTTGGAAAAACTTCATAGGCAGTGATCATTTCTACAGATGTAAATTCATTAGGAAGTTTGCCTCCTTCATCATTTAGGTTTACCAATGTCGATTTTCCGGCTAATATACGTTCCGAAGCTTCATAAGATTTGCTCCATTCACCCATGTATAAATATACCCGTGATTCCATAGCATCTACTGATAATGTTGAAAAACGGTATGAATATTGAATTTCCCATTCTTTTTTATTAATCAGTTTCCGTGCTGTTTCTATATCAGATAAAATAGAGGTATATATTTCCTTTACAGTATTTCTTGATGGTATTTCTTCTAAATCAGTATTGAGTTTTAGAGGAACTGCTTTGGTTTCTAATGCTCCGGTAGCTGTATAAGGTTGTCCATAAAGATTGACCAATATGAAATGCATATATGCTCTCATGAGGTAAGCTTCTCCAACTAATTGATTAATATCTTCTTGGCTTCCTTCTGATATTTCATCTTTTTTATCGATGATTGCGTTGGCATAATAGATATTGGTATAATAGGCCGCCCATCCAAATTGTCTCGTACTTGCATTCGGATTAACATCATTCCATTTTTCAACATCTCCTAAAGAATTTTTGGAAGTGGCATCAGACTGTAATATGGTTGCGATATCTGTTCTGATTTCGCATATTCCTCTGTCATTGAGTGCTGTATTGTAAGCTGTTGTGAATAAAGCTCTGTATTCAGCTAGCGTATTGGGAATTACTTGGCCTACTGGTTGTATGTCCAAATAACTATCACAGGAAGATAATAACAGGCTTCCTATTAATGTGAATATATAATATATTTTCTTTGTCATAATATATTTTTTAAAAGTTAAGACTTAGATTGAAGGTAATGGATTTGGGAACTGGGGTAGAGTATAAGTTGCCCATTGACTCCGGATCCATATAATTATCATAATTAGAGCTGATAACGAATAGGTTACGAGCCTCTAATCCTACAGTTGCTCCGCCGATACTTAGTTTATGAAGCCATTCGGATGGAACCCGGTAAGCAAGACGTATATTTTGTAGACGTACAAAGCTTAGCTTTTTTACCCAGATATCCAGTGATCTGTAAATGTCATTTCGAGTACTGAACAAGTAGTAGTCGGCCGGATTGTAATTGTACGTTGCTAATGCAGGGAACTTTCCTGTTGTATTTTCCGGTGTCCATCTATCCAGTATGTCTCTATTCATATTGCGCCCTGGGTCTAAGTCAGATACATTATAACTTGGAGTTGTTTTTACGTGTGCTCCAAAATTATATGAAAAATTCAGATTCAGTTCCCAATTTCGGTAATTGAACGTATTTAGAAAACCGCCTGTGTAGGGAGCATCTGACGTTCCAACATAGCTGTAAAAGTCTCTTTGTTCTTCAGTACTTGGTCCTATTTGGTAAGTGCCAAGACCATCTTCATTCGATGTCATTCTGAATAACTCTTCTACAGTGACAGCTTTCCCCTCTTTATTCTCAAGATAGATTTGTCCTGTATCAGGATTTATACCTTTTGTTTTTAGTGCAAAGATTGCACCTACGGGATATCCTTCCAGACTAGGAGTCACTTGGCTTTTATCTGTAAGTACTTTTAGTACTTTATTTTGATTATATGCGAAGTTGAAAGTAGTGTACCAAGAGAAGTTTTTAGTGGTGATATTACGTGTCTGCAGGTTTATTTCTACACCTTTATTTTCCATACTAGCCCAGTTTATAGACATATTAGTGAATCCATTTTCCAAAGCTAATGCTTTAGAACCAATTAAGTCTGTTCCTTTTCTATAGTAGTAATCTACACTAAGATTGATGGCTTGATTGAGTACAGAAAAATCTATTCCTAGATTGTAAGATGCTGTTTTTTCCCAGCGTAATTTACTGTTGGGAGCACTATTGATAATAATATTTTCTTCACTGTAACCAGGTAAAATATTCACATTATCATATTTTCCGACTAGGAATGGAGAGGTTCCCTTATCAATATTTCCTTGTAAGCCATAAGAAAGGCGAAGAGCTAAATTATCAACCCATTTGTATTGTCTAATGAACGACTCATTTGATAAACGCCATAGACCACTTACCGAATAGATTGGTAAGAAACGGTATTTCTTATCTACTCCGAATAAATCAGAACCATCCATGCGCACACTTCCTCCCAATGTATAACGATTCATTAAAGTATATGAACCATTGGCAAAGAAAGAAGCAAAAGCGTTTTCCTTGTACGATTTAGTTTTTAGATTCCAATCATTGGCTTGTGCTTCATCTTTAAATATGAGATTCTGGAATGTCAGTTTCTTTGGATCATACCCATATCCGGTTGAGGCTTGGTTGTCTGCCCAGTTTTTGCGAATTTCCGAACCAGCCATTATTTGTATATCATGTATATCCCCAAATGTGTTTTTGTATTCTCCCTGGATTTTCCATGTGAGTTGTGAGGTTGTGCTATTAGTTGTTTTAAGCATACCTCCTTCTGGTATAAGATAGGTTTGTACACCATCTTTCCAATATTTATTGTTTTCACGTATATTCCTAATATTATATGAATTTATCCCGGCATATTCTTCTTGCGACAATTGATCCCATTGCACACCAATCTGTGAATAAACTTTCCACTGATCGTTAAAACGTAGCTGAACATCAAAGATAGAATTGATGGCTGTGGTGACAGATTCTTTATTGGTGTTTGCTCGTTCTTCGAATATATTAAAGCCTTGCTTTTCATCTGTTTCATTACTTCTGACTACGTCGTAATCGTAAAGGTAGTTTCCTTGTTCGTCAAACGGAGCAAAGTAAGGGTTGGCGATACGTGAATAATATATAGGGTTAATAAGTCCGTAAGTATCAGTCATAAATGTGTTATTCTTGCGTCTGTTGGCAAAAATAGACATTCCAATTTTTAATATTTTGTTGATTTGGTAAGACGTTTTACTGGTCAGATTAAAACGGCTCATGCTTACACCTGGTACATTTCCGTTTTCTTTGACATAACCAAGTGAGTTGTAATAAGTAACCTTTTCGCTACCACCGGAAATGCTAAAGTTATATTCTTGCGTGAAAGCATCTCTGAATAATATATCATTCCAGTCTGTATTGATTGTTTTCAGTTTGTTTATAGCATTTTGGGCTTCAGGTGTCAGTCCGTTCCACCCCTGTTCTTTATAGATGTCTATTAAGTTATATTGTTTCATGATAGCAGCAACTTTTCCTTTTTCAGGAAATACCGGTATCGGATCTGTTAATCCCCATAATATCTCAAACCGTGCTTCTTTTAATAATTGAAGTTCCAAATCGACTTTCTCTTCCGAGTTTAGTAAGTTGAGCCGTGAAGTATTGAGATTTGGAGTATAAGTCAATTTAGTATTGAAGTTAATAACAGGTTTTCCGGTTTTTCCTCTTTTGGTTGTTACCACAATTACACCATTTGCAGCACGTGCGCCATAAATGGCAGTAGCAGCTGCATCTTTTAATATCGTAATGCTTTCAATGTCGTTTGGGCTCAAACCTGCGATAGAAGATTGTGACATATTTACAATGTCATTATCGTTATCTTTGTTAATCTCTGGAATATCTGTCCCCTCCAAAGGTATTCCATCCAATACCCATAATGGGTCTTGTGTTCCATTTAATGAAGCCGTACCACGAATACGAATACGTGCTGGAGCTCCCGGTGCACCAGAAGTTGTCGTAACAGCTACACCGGCGATTTGTCCTGCTAACGCCTGATCGATACTTTTTGCAGCACCTACCATTCCATCTGTAACATCTACTTTGGCAATGGCAGCAGTCAGTTTACGACGTTCCAGTTCTTGATAACCAGTTACTACTACGTCTCCTAATGTGTGTGATGAAGCTTGAAGTACAATACGATAAGTATCTTTTCCTGCTTGCAAAACGATGTCTTGTTCTTCAAATCCTATATAACTACAATGTAACCTAGTCACCTTTTCCGGAATGGAAATGGAGAATTTACCATCCATATCAGTGATAGTACCTAGAGAAGTCTGTGATGCTCCGGCCTTTTTCAAGTCATCTGCGTTAACATATACGGAAGCACCGATCAGAGGTTCATTATCTTCACCGGATATAACGACTCCGGTGATTGTACGATTAGCAGCGCTGGCAAAGGCCAGCGCATTTGCAAAGAGGCATATAAGAATGCACAAGTATTTTTTTCTCATTAATGTAGATAGTTAAAGTAATAAGTGGTTTTATTTGATTCCTAAAGCAGTATTAATACGTAGAATCATGTCCTCATAATGATAGCGTGCAGCAGTATCGGAAGTTCCGAGACGGTTCTGCAACAACTTCTTGATACGTAATAATTCACCGCGTTTCACAGAGATAGCATCTGAAATACGGTTGAGCTGACTGCCATAGAAATTGAGCACACGTGGAGCACCCATCCGGTCTTCCTGACGAAGTGCACGTTGTTCGGCAGCGTAACAGCTACAGAAAGGAGTAGCGTGGTCAAGCAAGAAATGCTCGTTTGCAATCTTCTTGTTGATTTTAACGGCTTCCGGTTCTGCAGCGGCTGTAAGTAATGCATCGAGGAAGTTTTTCTGCAAAGAACGTTCCATAACATTAGGGATACCACCGCGTTCGGTAACACCGAAAATATTCTTATGAAGTCCGTCCATAAGTTCCACTACTGTAAAGGCTTTCTTTCCGTTGACAGATTCATTCTCTATCATACGCATCAAACGAGTATTGCCAAGTAAATCCCAAAGGATATAGGCTTGGGCGTTCTTTAAGATTTGTGTAGGAGCATTTTCCTGTTTTCCGATGGGAGTATTGCGAAGTAGATAAGTATATTGCCCCACTTCCGTGTCAAACAGCCATTTAGGGTATGTCAAAACTTCATCCATCAGAAATTTCAGTGAAGCTTGTTGTTTCTCTTTCTCTACGAATGTATAAGTTTTAACGCCGTCTCCTACAATTGTATTTTCAATGTAGATGCCGCCAATATTGGCAAGGACATGATATAAATAGTTGTTCCATTGGTTGATTACAGCGTAGTAGAGGCGAGATGCTTCTTCATAAGTTTGTCCCTTCTCACCGGTAGTAGTCCATTGAAGAATTTGTGGAACGATACGTTTCAGATTCTCAATGCCAAGTAAAGAAGAGCGAACCGGATCATCACCTAAATCTTCGTTCTGTGCACGTGGATCTACCGCATCGCGGACATCCTGTGCTTCACTATATTTATAAAGCCGATCAGTATGTTTGCTCAAGAAATCGAATAAAATATCCTTTTCTTCTTCCGGAGTACTCTTTCCGTACCAACGATATCCATATTCGATAGCGAACATATCGTATGGACCGATATGCGGAGAAAGAACTTTCACGCCATCTCCAGGCTGTGCGATATAATTGAATCGTGCATAATCCATGATAGATGAAGCGGTAGAGTTCATTCTGGAAGTGAATGCTTCGGAACGTAATGAATCTGTCGGGAAAGCCCATGAACCCATCATATTGTGGCGGAGTCCCAGAGAGTGGCCTACCTCATGACAGGCAACGAATCGAATGGCATCTCCCATCAAAGCATCAGGCAATTGTACATTACGTGCTTCCGGACACACTGTTCCGGTCTGGACAGTAATCCATTCACGTACCATAGAAAGCACATTGTGCCACCACATAATATCAGCTTCCAGAATTTCTCCGGAACGTGGATCTAACAGAGAAGGTCCCATTGCATTTTTCTTTTCTGAAGCTGCATAAGTCAGTACGGAGTAGTTGACATCGTCCATATCTACATGCATACTGTCCGTGATTTCCTTGGCGATAATCGCATTCTTGAAACCAGCCTTTTCAAAAGCAATCTGCCAGTCCTCAATACCTTTCTTAATGTACGTACGCCATTGGTAAGGCGTTGAATTATCAATGTAGAAGACAATCGGTTTGGCAGGTTCCACCATCTGACCTTTCAGATAAGCCTCCCGATCTTCCGGTTTGGGTTCCATACGCCAGCGGGTGATATACTGTGTCTTATCCGTACGCTGCTGCGCATCACTAAAACTTAATAACGGATTCGTGAAATAACCGACCTTCTGATTGTCGAACCGTCCCATCATCGGCTTTTCGGGTAATAAGAGAATAGAAGAACTAACTTCCACCGTTACATAAACAGTAGTAGTACCTTCCGTTACCCGGGTAGTCAACTCGGAAGTTGCCACGACATTGTTTGAAAAGGATTTGATGGATAGAATACGTGATAAATTCTTGATAGCCGAAGTACCCAGATTAATATTGGTAAATACGTTATTGATACTGGTTTCCGTACCATCATAAATATCATTCACCTTGATTACTAATGCCGTAGAATCTGCATTGACTGCTTCGATCTTGAATGCGGCAATCAGCGGAGAGATAAAATTATCCTTTACCGAACGGAAGATAGCGTCCGTTTGGGGGGCCAGAGGTAATGGACGTTGTTGGCGTAACATTAGTTTGCCCGTCGCTTTGTCCCATTCCATGCAAACCATCTGGTTTTCATAGTTTACTCCGCGGTTTACACCCGCATCATTAAGTTCGGCAGGAACTCGTTGCAGCTTATTGACAACTAATAAGTCACGTCCCAAAAGTGAGGTGGGAATTTCAAAATAATAATCATTCTTCTTTTGATGTACAGCAAACATCCCTTTGGTCGTTTTACTGTCTTCCACTAATTTCTCGTAGTCGCTTTTACTCTTCTCTTCTTTCTCTTCTGGTTTTTTCTTTTTCTTTTTAAACCAACTCAGATTTTCTGTAGCGGGGGTAGTTGCAAATGCCGAGAGCGCTTCTCCACTCAGCAATATACATGCAATGACCGCTGCCATTACTTTTACATACATTCTCATTGAGTTTCTAACTTTTAATTATAATTAAAAAACGGCTACAAAAGTACTAATATAAATAACATAATGACTACTAATTTGCAATGAATATAACATTAAAAAGAAATATTAACTAGTATCTACGGTCATCATTCTCCTCGGATATTTCATAGTTTAGTGGGAATAGTGTACATTTGCGGGAGTAAAAAAGTGAACGGAATGATGAGACGATATATCACTGCTTTGATGCTGGCTTGCTGCATCGGAGGGTATGGACAAGAGAAGAAGCAAGTAACCTTTGTACCTCCTTTTGACTTTCCTCTTACATTGAGTGGGAACTTTGGAGAAATCCGCTCCAATCACTTCCACGGCGGACTGGATTTTAAGACAGGCGGAGTTATCGGTAAACCCGTTCGTGCTCTCGCTGATGGCTATATTTCGCGTATTCGCGTCACGAATGGTTCGGGATATGTACTTGATGTCTGTTATCACAATGGCTATTCAACGATCAACCGCCATTTGAGTGGTTTTGTTTCTCCCATTGCCGAAAGGGTGGAGAAACTTCAATATGAAGAAGAAAGCTGGGAAGTAGAGATTGTTCCCGAACCGGGAGAATATCCGGTAAAAGGAGGCCAGCAGATCGCATGGAGCGGAAACACCGGATATTCGTTCGGTCCGCATCTTCACCTGGATGTATTTGAAACGGAATCGGGAGATTATATTGACCCTATGCCTTTCTTTCAATCGAAAATAAAAGATACGCGTGCTCCGAAAGCGGATGGTATCCTATTTTTTCCACAACTGGGTAAAGGAGTAGTGGATGGAAAGCAAGAGAATAAAACCATCCTTCCCAATAGTGAGCGTCCGGTGGAAGCATGGGGAGTGATAGGCGTGGGGATCAAAGCATACGATTACATGGATGGAGTGAATAACCATTATGGAGTTTATTCGGTTGTGCTTACAGTAGATGGCAATGAAATATTTCGTAGCACCGTAGATCGCTTCTCGCAGGAAGAGAACCGGATGATTAATTCCTGGACTTATGGGCAATATATGAAATCATTCATTGATCCGGGCAACACTTTGCGTCTGCTAAAAGCATCGAATGATAACCGTGGCTTGGTGACGATTGATGAGGAACGGGACTATCAGTTCTTATATACATTAAAAGATGCTTTTGGAAACACTTCCAAATATAGTTTCACCGTACGGGGGCGGAAACTGCCGATTGAACCGTTGAATCATCGGGAGAAATATTATTTTACCTGGAATAAGACTAATTATCTGCAAGAACCGGGATTGAACTTGGTTGTTCCGAAAGGAATGTTGTATGATGATGTTCCCCTCAATTATCAGGTGAAGGCGGATAGTGGTGCCGTTGCTTTTACTTATCAACTGAATGATAAGGCGGTTCCGCTGCATGCAGCTTGTGAACTGTGTATCGGGTTGCGTAGAAAACCAATTGCCGATACGACGAAATATTATGTGGCCCGCATAACTCCAAAAGGAGGAAAGTACAGCGTAGGCGGAAAGTATGAAGACGGATACATGAAAGCATCTATCCGGGAGTTGGGAACTTACACTGTTGCCATCGATACCATCCCGCCGGAGATTATCCCTGTCAACAAGAATCAGTGGGGAAGAAACGGAAAAATTGTCTATCGTTTGAAAGATCAGGGCGCGGGAATTGCTTCCTATCGTGGAACGATTGACGGAAAGTATGCGCTTTTCGGACGTCCCAATATTGTGAAATCATACTGGGAATGTACGTTGGACCCCAAACGCGTAAAGAAAGGAGGCAAGCATACTGTTGAATTTACAGTGACCGACTATTGTGGGAATGAAACAGTGGCCCGTGAAAGCTTTGTTTGGTAAATTATTAAAAGTGAATCATATATTTATTATGAAGAGAAGAATTATTCTTTGTGCCGCCGTATTGATGGCGGCTGTGGCGAACACCTTCGCCTGCACCAACCTGATTGTCGGAAAAAATGCGTCTGCCGATGGCTCGACGATTGTTTCCTATTCTGCCGACTCGTATGGCTTATTCGGAGAACTTTATCATTATCCGGCTGCTACCTATCCAAAAGGTACGATGCTGAAAGTTTATGAATGGGATACCGGCAAGTATCTGGGAGAAATAGAGCAGGCACGCCAGACTTACAATGTAGTCGGTAATATGAATGAATATCAGGTTACCATTGGTGAGACAACTTTTGGCGGACGTCCGGAATTGGCCGATTCTACAGGGATTATCGATTACGGAAGTCTGATTTATATCGGTTTGCAACGTTCGCGCACTGCCCGTGAAGCAATTAAGATCATGACCGACTTAGTGCAGCAATACGGCTATTATAGCGAAGGAGAATCCTTTACTATTGCCGATCCGAACGAAATATGGATTATGGAAATGATTGGTAAAGGTCCCGGCATCCGTGGAGCAGTTTGGGTAGCTGTACGTGTGCCCGATGATTGCATTTCGGCCCATGCCAACCAGTCACGTATCCACCAGTTTGATATGAACGACAAGGAAAACTGCATGTACTCTCCGGATGTCGTTTCTTTTGCCCGCGAGAAGGGATATTTTAATGGAGTAAACAAAGACTTTAGCTTCTCATTAGCCTATGCGCCTCTTGATTTTGGTGCCCGCCGTTTCTGTGAGGCTCGTGTGTGGAGCTATTTTAATAAGTTCACAGATAACGGAAAAGATTATCTTCCTTACATTGAGGGAAAGACCAATACGCCGATGCCTCTTTTTGTGAAACCGAAACATAAGTTATCCGTGCAAGATGTGAAAGATATGATGCGCGACCATTATGAAGGAACGCCCCTTGACATCTCCAATGATTTTGGAGCCGGACCTTATAAGACACCTTACCGTCTTTCTCCTCTGAACTTCAAGGTAGATGGCCAGGAATATTTCAACGAACGTCCGATTTCCACTCAACAAAGCGGGTTTGTATTTGTTGCACAAATGCGGGCTCATAAGCCGGACCCGATAGGCGGTGTACTTTGGTTTGGTGTGGATGATGCGAACATGGCTGTATTTACCCCGGTTTATTGTTGTGCTACTAAAGTGCCGGTATGTTATACCCGTGTAGATGGGGCCGATTATATTACTTTCTCCTGGAATTCTGCTTTCTGGATTTTCAACTGGGTATCTAATATGGTCTATCCGCGTTATGATTTGA